>MTLD01001420.1_pt4 | contig 35575 bp, 25 predicted proteins | sample 1982471 | NCBI WGS metagenome assembly MTLD01 (sample SAMN05712604, study PRJNA340218) | biofilm metagenome | isolation source: sample SPM anode biofilm adapted to -50 mV | place: USA | collected 2012-02-03 | reverse complement strand
CCAACTGCATCAGCTGTCATACGACGCTTTAGAATCAGCCTCGCCTCCGCCTTAAATGCGGGAGGGTTTCAGATATAGTCTTTCACACAATTCAGGAGGAAGCGCCGCCATGGGAAAAATAATCGCCAAGAAGTTCAGTGGGATGAGTTGGAAGACAAAAATCGGTATCGTGTTCACGCTGCTTATGGGAATTTTCCTGTACCAGGGAGTGATCAAGCCGCTGATCGGAGTCACAGCCACAAACACCTACTACTTTACCCGCGATTCCTCGGCGGTCAATCTTGGTGCTGACGGAAGCACCAACACTACTTCAACCCTGGGCGGCAAGATTTCAATGATCAAGGGAACACCCTACTCAACATCAAGGAGTGTTACCGCCTCTTCCAATACATCCGAACAAACCATGATGAGAGCCTACGGGCCGGTCTATTCAACCACACAAACTCTAACCGCCCCGGCGGTCACAATCGGCGTCCGGGATCGTAACGGTACAACCAACAACATCAACTGGAAGGCTTATGTTTATGCCTACAATCCGTCCGGCGCTGCCAATAACGGCACTCTATTATGGACTTCCAACACCATGGAGGCACACCCCTCAGTCCAAACACCACTGGAATTCACGTTTACCAATCCAGCCCCGAAAGACATCCCGGCCGGACAACGGGTCAAAGTTGTCATAACATGCCAGATGGCAAGCACCTCCTCTTCGGCCCGCTTCTACTGGGGCAACAGCACAAACTACGCTTTCTTCACCGTTTCAGAGGCGCCTTATGTGGCAAACTCGCTGACGGTCAACAACCTATCTGACTACTACAACGGCCAGCTCACCTCAGTCACGCAGGGCGACAGCAATGTGCCCATGCTCCAGTTCGACCTGTATTCCAATGTCAGCGGCGGAGCGACCTGGTCTGGCGGCAAACTTGACAAGATCGGCACCAATACCAGCCTGTATGTCAACGATGATGAGCCGGGCGATGTTTCGTTCACGATCTATAAGGACACGGATGGTGACGGACTGTTCAAAAGTTCGGACACGGCAGTTGGCGGGCCTTACGACTTCAGCCAACTCAACGGCCAGACTTACACCCTGGCGACTCCCCAAACGATCACGTCTACTCCGGTACGCTACTTCATCGTTTTCAATATTCGCAGAAACGCCGCCTACAATACGACAGCGGGGGCCAGAATAGCCGACAGCTCTTACTTCACGGTCACAGGTGCATCTGGCGGAGTGACCAATGTCACCAGCACATCCTCTTCCACTCCGAACATCCAGTTCGGCGGTGTGGCGGTTACCAAGAATTATCCGGCTGACTGGGATTTGGGAACTTCATTGGTGGGTATTTCAGAAACGGGAGCGGAAAGTATCACTGACTCATCCTGTATCACCAGAAACACAACGGGATCTAACTTCCCGCTTACAGGTCTGCTCAATTACCCGATCCACAGCTGTACCAGCGTCGCCGGACAGGGATATTCTACGACCACCGCCCAGTCGGATTTCATCAGACTTTATTTCGGCGGTTCCGGTTACAAATCAATCATGAAAACCATCAAGGGGGGTTCTTTTGTCTATCGCCTCTACACCCCTAGCGGCGGCGGCACCGTCACATTCAGGCTCTTCTACGTAACAAGCGGCGGAGTCCGGGTCAATTCACCGATAGCATCCACATACACAGTTGGCAATTCGATCAGCCAGACCGTTACAACCTCGCTGGCGGGGCAGGATTTCAGTAACGTGCCGCTCGGCGCACGTCTTGGAATCCAGATCGGCGTTACCGCCAACTGCCGCATCGGCCTGGGCAGTTCGGTCGGAGCCCAGCTGACTGTGCAGGAAACAGCGGCAGAGAATGAAAACGTGGATGTCGGTAACGGTTCCAACGTGGCAAACGCCAACGTGTATGCATCCTCAGCTGACAAAGCGATTAACAGCTTCACCCTCACTGCAGCCAAACCAAAAACCGTCACGGCCATAACCGTAACCGGCAATGCCATGTTCAACAGCACCAACATTAAAAACGTCAAGCTGTATGCCGACACCGGCACTCTCGGCGTCCTGGATGGCGAAGCGCCTCTCGGTTCGACCACTACGATCAGCGGCAACAGCGCCACCATATCCGGCCTTTCACTGGCAGTCAGCACCGGCATAAAACGATTCCTGGTAAGCGTCAGCATCAATGACGCCCCCAACACCAACGTAATCCTCACCGCTCTCGTCAGTGACGTCACCGTCGCAACTACAGGCACGGTGGGAGTTAACAGCGACAGCGCATCCGGCACTCTGACCATCCTCCCCACCACCACGCTCAGCGACTTCATCACGTCGGAACCACCTGTCGTAATCATCCCTTCCGGAGCAGGCGCAACCAAGGTTGATGCCTTCGCCATTAAAACCAATGGTGGTGTCAATGACACCATCAGCAACGTGACAGTCTCGATTTCAACAACCAGTACGCTCCCTCCCGGAAAACTGATTTCGGCCTATGTATCCAGGGTTGACATACTCAACAGCTCCGGCACGTCACTTGGTCATCTGACAGCCCCGACCCAGCTTGATAACTGGCAGATATCAACCACCGGCCTTGCCGCCACGCAGACCAATACCGAGTATTTTGTGGCGATAACTCCAAAACCAAACCAGAGCATCACCCTCAACGTCAAAGGCAGGGTCACCGCCTTATCTCACTCCCGAATCACCAATAATCTGGTGGTGAATGACACCGGCAGCTCCACCATCATCATGGATCAACTCCCGCCAACTGAACCGACCCTGTCGGCTGTCACCGGCACCTATCACAACGACACCGACCGCGCTGAAATCGATCTTAACTGGATCGGTTCCACCGACGCCAGCGGCAGTGCAGTCAGCTACATACTGGTACGCGGACTGGGCAATGCGCCGGCTCCCCGCAATTGCACTGCGGACGGCACAAAGACGTTTGCAGTTTACGCCGGCAACGCCCTCTCCTACACAAACAAAGGACTGGATGAAGGTGTTTCCTACGGTTACCGTGTTTGCTCAGTAGATTCAGTCGGCAACATCAGCGATGGCTCCACCAAGTCAACCACGGCCAGCATCAAGAACCGTTGCACGGAAATTCCGGAGCTGGTTATCAACCCGATGAACTCGCATGTCAAAGCGGGCAATTCCGTTTCCTTGGCGGTCGGCATAACAAACAAGGACACCGGTGTCTGCCCGGCCACTACCTTTACGCTATCAATTGTCGGCCCTGGCACCGACGTGGCTGACAGTAATTTCACAGCATCCTCATTTGTTGATGGGCTTTCCTACGTAATTCCCACCAACAAGGGATCAAAATACACTCAGCTTGTGATTACCGCCAAACCGGGAGCAGCGGAGAAAGCCGTCAAAACTTTTCATGTCAAGGTAACCAAAAGCACCGATCTCAACTCAACCACTTGCGTAGACCCGGTTTACGTAGTTGTGAACAAATTTGGAGCAATGACCCACAGCAGCCTGCAGTTGGGCACAAAATACGGATCTTGGGGGATGGATTATAATTGCAGCACCTGCCATAACCCCAACAGCAGCAACATCAAGCAGGTCAAGGATGTCATTCAGACTCCGACCGGCAGCCGCACCGTCAAATTTTCAATTATTTCCACAGCCACAAACGCCAATGTTGCCGGAGTTTTCGGCAATGACAACCGGACCGGCACAGCAAGTTCCAATGTCTGCGAAGTATGTCATCACAACACCCGCTTCCACCAGTACAGTTCCAGCAAGATATCCTGGAAACAGCACAATAATAATGGCGACTGCATGGAATGCCACCCCCACCGACTCGGTTTCAAAGCGGCACCCATCGTCGGGTCTTGCGATGACTGTCACGGAGACCCACCCACAATTGAAGCAGAACTGGTCGTGCCCCCCACTAACGTCCTGTTTCCGTACGCGACAAATGCCGGCTCTCATGCAAAACATAAATCCCGTCAACTCGCTTGTCAGACATGTCACAGTAACGCCAACCATACTTCCAGCGCCATACCGGACAAAAAGCTGAACATGGGCTTCAGCATCAAAGCCGCCAATTTCACCGGCTTTGTCGGCAACATCTCCTCCGGCAAACTGCGTTCCTTGCCTCCCGGAAACGATTACACCTACCAAGGAGCGCCCGGCACAACCATCGAGCAGGCTCCGGCAACGATCATGACCTGCAATGTTTACTGCCACGGCTGGGAAGGCAATGGCGGCTACAACAGCGAACCGGCCTGGACCGGCATAACGCAGGTCGGCTGCGGATCATGCCACGCAGCCAGCAACGACGACCCGCCCACCTCCGGCAGTCACCACAAGCATGCCAGTTCCGAGCCGGGCTTCGGCAACGGTATCGCCTGCGGCACGTGCCACGGCATGCGCAACTATTCCACCAGCTCCGCCCATATTAACGGCAATGTCGAATGGGATCTGTCAACCATTACCACCTCAGCCCTCTACAGAGGCGCCAACAAGGGCTCTACCGGCGCCAAAGCGCCAACCGCGCCTGGCAGTTACGGGTCATGTGCAAACCTGTACTGCCACAGCAATGTTGTGACGCCAAACAATAACGGGGTCGGAGCTCCAACTGTGTTCTCAAACCCGACCTGGGGCGGCACTACGACCTGCAACAGCTGTCACCAGGCCCAGCCAAACATGACCGGCGGACACCCGCAGCATGCAGGCAGCGGCGTAACCGGATTTGACTGCCGGATCTGCCACGGCAGTGGCGGTGACGCCAATCCGTTGAATCATGCCAATGACAGGATTGACTTCAAGTTTGAAGGTCTCGGAGAAAACACCCACTACTCCTACAGCTCCTCAAAGATTACCGGTTCCGGCGTATACGGAAGCTGCTACAACAGTAACTGCCATGGTTCGAGAAGAGCTAAAGCGGATCTTAAATGGGGTGCTGAAACAGCCATTCCACTATGCGAAAAATGTCACGGTGCAGCCACCTCCTCCGGCGGCTTCTACAGCACGGCCGGCCCCAACAGCACCAAGTCAAATACCGATCCATACGTGGGCGCTCACTTCCGGCATATAACTTCGTCGGCTCCCTACAAATATTCGGCGAGCATCGTCTGCGCCAGCTGTCACTACAACCCAACCGGACCGTACAGCCCGGGACACATGGACACACCGCTGCCAGCTGAAGTCAACTTTGGCTCACTGGCCGCCAGCGGCCTACAGGGAACTTTCACCAGTGCGGCCCACCAGCCGACCTACAACTACGGTTCGAAGTCGTGCAACAACCTCTGGTGTCACGGCAGCGGCATGGCTTCCAATGAAGGGACCGGTGCATACGGTTCAATCGGCCCGGTCGGCCAGGGATATGACGGCGGAACGCTGGGATCACCGGCACCGGCTGTCTGGAACTCGCCATTCCTGACCGGCGTTGGCACCAACGACTGCGTCAAGTGCCATTCCTACCCGCCACCTGCACCTGAGTCGGGTTACACGCATTGGGATGACATCAATAACAGGCCATACATCGCCAACCAATGCATTCTTTGCCACAAACATGTGGACAGCACCGGCTATGGTTTTACGAAGCCTGCCTTGCATGTCAACGGAACCGTAGACAGCTGCAACACCTGCCACGGTCGTCCGCCAATCGATGAAAAAGGTTTGACAAATCCAGCCATCGGCGCCCTGACCGCCGGCTTTGTGGGAGCTCACCAGGCCCACTTACTCAACCCGAGCATAAAAAGCGATTGCGGTGTCTGCCACTACAACTACACACCGGAAATGCCGAGCTATCAGCTAGAGATAGGCTTCAACGCCTACGGCGGCAAGGTTGTCAGCGGCACTTTCTACGGCTATTCAACACTTATAGCGGACAACTACACGCCTAAGATCACTTACAAATCAACCAATGCCGGCACTGTCGTACGACGCACCAACAGCGCCTCGTCGGTTAACACCTGTTCGAGCCTGTACTGCCATGGCGGCGGAACCAGCACTCTGGCGGCATTGGGTGGCGGAACCAACACCAAACCAAGCTGGGAGGGCGGATCTTCCCAGGCTGCTTGCGGCTCCTGTCACGGCGTAACCGGTGATACCTACAAGACCAGGGGTTCACACGGCGTCCACGTCGGCAAGGGCTACGGCATGCTGGGACTGGCCTGCTCCAACTGCCACGGCATCAAGGAAAACAACTATCACGTAGATGGAAAAGTCGAGTGGGAATTCTACTCCACAGCAAAGCGACTGAATCAGCTGGTTACAAATCCCGCTTATACACCAGCCTCCGGCAACGGAACTTCCGGAGTCAAAGGTTCCACCCTGAATCTTGCGCCGAGCGCAAGCTTCGGCACTTGCGCCGTCTACTGCCACAGCGACGGCAGAGGCAACTTTGCCAGCCCGCTGCCGGTATGGGGTGGACCACCTCTCAACTGCGGCAGCTGCCACATTAATCAGACTTCGACTTTTGACGGCAGCCACGAGAAGCATTCCAAGAGCTCCGCGCTCGGAGGCTACGGCATTGAATGCACCATTTGCCATTTGGGCTCGGGCTTCGCCTCAAGCAGACACGTCAACGGCACCATTGAGGTTATCTTCGACACCAGCGTTGTAGGCCCATCAGCGACCTACAACAGTGCCGGCAAAACATGCTTCAACATCCTCTGCCATGTCACAACTGCCACAACCGGCCCAACCTGGGGCGTCCCATCAACCGGCAACTACGACACCGGAACCTACAAACCAACCTGCATCGGCTGTCACAGCGGTGAAGTTGGCGCCCGTGCCGCGGTCATTCCACAGTTTGCCGGTCAGTCACACCATATCCAGGGCGTAACCATGAGCAACAGCTACTGTTACCCATGTCACCTGGAGGCGGCCGACACACTCGGTACCGTCAACCTCTCCCGCCACGACCGCACCGCCAACAAACCGGTAGATCTGGTTATTTGGGGTCCGGGTTCCAGAACCACCGGAGCGGGCTTTATTACCTACTCGGCCAATGGTTCTGCCGCTGGCAAGAGGGCACAATACGCCAAGTTAAACAACCACTGCCTGGGCTGTCACAACCTGCAGAACAGCACCACCACACCGATCAACCCCTTCGGCGACGGCAAGAATCCGAAGAGCTACGCCTGGGATGGCTTGAGCATAGCCGAGCGCTATACACAAGGCACCACCACAAACTGGGGCAAGGTCACCACTAACAATTCAGCCGCCAAAGGCACCACCAACAGCACCAAGGCCTACTCGGCCCACGGCCAGGCCAGCCTGAACAAGCGCGGCTGGAACACAACCGCTGATAACTACATCAACACCAGCGGCACAGTTAACGTAGTCTGCTTCGACTGCCACAACTCACACGGCACTGACGCCACAGGCATCATGAGCAGCTACTCCAGTGCCACAGGGCGCTATAAAGGAGCAATTCTCAAATCCACAACCAACGGCAAGGGTGGTTATACCGCAGATTACATGCCACTGACCGGCGGTGACGCCGCTGCGCCCAACAAGAACGCCTACAATCCGGGTGCTGCGCTCTGCTTCGACTGCCACAACAATGCTACTGCCAATTCAACAGTACCGTGGGGCTACAACGGCACTTTCGGCTCTAGCCAGGCAATTTACGGCTACAATGACACACCGAACTTTGCCGACGGCACCTTTGCCGCGACTCAGACCTATACCTACAAGGCCAGCAACGGCACTAACAAGGGCGGTCACTTCGGTCATTACACCACCATGAAAACACCAATCACAAAACGGAGTTTTGACGTTACAACGCAACCTGGTGCCACAGCCATTAACGGGCTTTGTACTCCATGTCATGATCCACACGGCGTCAGCCCATCACTCGGCGCCAACCAGCCGTATGCCGTTCCGATGCTTAAGGGCACCTGGGTCACATCGCCATACAAGCAGGATGGTGCTCCGGCCAATACCAATGAGGCACGCGGTGGAGGCAGTAGAAAATCAGCACTGAACGTCGGCAGCACACCGGGTTACAAGATTGATCAGAATACGATGGGTGCCGCTTCAGGATCAACTGCCTGGACCTTCCCGGGCACGCCCAACACGCTGCAGAGCACAACCGATACACAGTTTGCCGGTCTCTGCACCGGTTGCCACGCCAAAGCCGACATCAACAACACGGCCGCCGTAACCAGTGCTGCCGGAAGCACCGGCAGCTGGAAAGCAGTTACCAGGATTCATAACACCGTCAAAGGGTGGGCGGTGACAACCGGAACTGGCGGCAATAAGAGCAATGCAGCACATGCCTACACCTGTTCCAAATGCCATACGCCGCACAACTCCAGGCTGCCGAAACTGCTGGTAACTAACTGCCTGGATGTCAACCACCGCGGACGGGCCGCTTCCGGAGGCAGCATGTCAGCGCCAAACGCACAGAGTAGCGGCTCCAGCGGTGCCGGTACCGGTCGTTTCCCTCAGGGTGGCGGCGGCACAGGATCAAGGCCGAAATCCACTGCAGGTCAATGGTTCTTTGGCAAAGGAATAGAAAGCAGGGTTACGGCAACACAAAGCCAGACCCTTTGCCACGAAAGCGCAACGGCTGGAGGAGCGTACAATTCTGGCGCCGAACAGCTTTGGAACACTAAGTCGCCATGGTAATAGCAGAACATTATTTGCACGATAGAGTGCGGAAAGGAGATGATCACATGAAAAAACGCAACTACATCAAACCACGGGTAGTCGGTTCAGCAGATGTTCATCCTTGCTGATAAATGACCCTACAAACCCAATAAAGGTGAGACCTGATCTGCAGTCTCACCTTTATTGGGTTATTACGTTATTTTATTCCGCCCGATTTTAAATTGTTTTTTTAGGCTTGTTGGAGGGAGCTATGATCGGATTAAGCACCTAACAATGATGTGTCATTTTCGAGGATAACGTGAAAACATCTTAACCACCACCGGACTGCTGTGCAGAGCGAACGATAAATCGCTTAATTTTTCACGGTTGCAGAAATCCAGTATCGCATAAACAGCTCTGGCGGTCTGACTGTTAACAACTTCTGCATACCTGTTCTGCATAAGACTTCCAACTGATTTGTTGATAGAGTCTATGGCAGATTGTTTATCGCGCAATGTCAGGTAAATCTCTGCTATCAAAAATCGTGTAGGAAATGAACCGTTGATAGCTTCATCTTTTTCATAAATAGCCAGTGCTTCTTTAATCCTGCCCATTTGCCTCAAACAATGTCCGTACTGAAAGAGACCATTCCCCATATTTGGATCGACTGCAAAACCGGCCAGGAAGAATTTTTCCGCCATCTGGCAGTTATTCTTACTAAAATAATAGGTGCCTATGTCAGCTAATCCAGTGCAATATTTATTATCTGTAGCACAGCTTCTAACACCTGATTTATAGGCGTTTTCAGGATCATTCTGTAGCATGTAGGCATAAGCCTTGTAGAGCTGAATCGAGGCGACCGGATAACGGGACTGCCAGGCGTCTATGAATTTAAGCATTTCGACAGAGTCTGTGCTGCGATAATCATTATCAATCTGCTGCAGGAGGGTAAGCAGTTCTGTTGGTTGTTCATCGATCATTCCCGGCTGCTCAAGAATCATGCCGATGGTATCCCCTACCCACCGCAGATACGGCGGCAAAAAATTGCAGTTAACGGAATAGCAGACAGCAGCATCGAGTATCTGATACTTTTTGCTGTAGAGTGCCTGAAACAAGGCATGCAGCGCGGGCAGATAGCTTATCTCATGCACATTTGAGTAGGGAGGAAAGAAGTCGGTATCAATACTTAACAGGAGGGGAGAGCTGATATCTGGTAGGGACTCGATATCGCAGACGACAAAAGGAATCCCGTGAAAGGTTCCACGAAACTGATTATCACGAAGCGAAAAGGACTGGATTTCTTGATCGTTGAATTCGTACTGTTTCAGAAAGCGCCGCAGTTGCAATTCTGGATCTTTCTGCGAAAACACATTGAAAGGTATGACCCAGTAAACCTCTCGGAACATGCCCAATTGCCCGCCAGCATAGATCCAATTACCGATATGGTACAGTGCGTCATCCGCAAGACCGTCAGCCTTCTTGAACTCCTGCCAGTCGTTTTTTTTGTAGATATTGCGAAGTGCGTCGATTTTTTTGTCTGGGATCCAACGAATGTCATCATGAGTATCGATATTGATCAGTACTGCGTCACGAATTCCTTTTTCAGCCCAATGGGCTAAAAGCTGGCTGTGGTCTTCAACCATAAGAGGTTTTTTAATCGGATTCCTGCCAATGACCGGCCTTGATGCCCGACATCCAGACAACTGGGATGCGGCAATAAGCTGCAAGGCGAGCAGTATAAATTGACGTCTGGACATTTGAGACTGGAGCATGATTATCCGTTAGATCACACAACGATTATTTTTTCAACAGGAGTGTCCAGCATGGCATATTTTGCGGCTAATCGCATTCCATTTTACGTGTCAATGCGCTAGTATGACCTTCCTGAGCGACTCAGCAAATACACTTTTTAGACCATTATTACATAGGATCAGTATCTGCCTTGAAAATATCAATTGTCATGCCCGTCTATAACGAGAAGTCAACCATACGCGTGATTTGCGCAAGCGTTATGGCTGTAGACATCGATAAGGAGATAATCCTGGTTGACGATGGTTCCACAGACGGCACTAGCGATATTCTTCAGGAATTGGCCAATGAAACTATCCGGGTTTTCAGTCACGGGCAAAATCTTGGCAAAGGTGCGGCTTTGCGCACAGGGTTCCGTCACATCAGTGGAGACATAATTATCGTTCAGGATGCTGATTTAGAGTACGACCCTGACCAGTATAAAAAACTCATCCAGCCGATCCTGGATGGGAAGGCCGACGTGGTTTACGGCTCGCGTTTCGTAACCGGTGATTTTCGACGAGTGCTTTTTTTCTGGCACATGGTAGGCAACCGGCTGCTGACACTTCTTTCCAACATGTTGACTAACCTGAATCTGAGCGACATGGAAACCGGTCACAAAGTATTCAGGCGTGAGGTTCTGGAAAAGTTAGAAATTGAGGAAGACCGTTTCGGGTTCGAACCAGAGATAACGGCCAAGATTGCCAGACTGAATGTCCGCATTTATGAAGTAGGTATTTCATATGCCGGCAGAACCTATTTGGAAGGTAAAAAGGTCTGCTGGAAGGATGGCGTTTCGGCTTTGAGGTGCATACTGAAGTACAACCTGCTTCGGTAGGCAGTATTTTGACCGAACTGTTTTGCAAATATTTTTGAATTCCGAAATATCCAGACTCTATCGGTTGATTTTTATTCATGCAGGGACATGTATATAGTTATGAGCACAAAAAACTCAACCGTAATGACCATTGCATGTAGTACGGCCCTAGTCTGCCTGCTGTTGTACCTGCAAACACTAGCCTCCGGCTTCGTCAATTGGGATGATCAGGATTACGTAATAAATAATCCATACATCAGAAATCTGGGCGACAGCTTCGCCTGGGCTTTCACAACAACAAATCTGGGATGGTGGATGCCGCTGACCTGGATATCATTTGCGGTGGATTATCATTTCTGGGGACTGAATCCGCAGGGCTATCATCTTACAAACATCCTTCTGCATTCCGTCAATACCGGGTTAGTGGTGCTGATTGCAGACAGACTTCTGCGGAAGCGATGTACAACCTCTGCGACCATGTATCCAGTGGCGCTTATTCTGGCAGGGCTAATATGGGGCATCCATCCATTGCGAGTGGAATCGGTAGCCTGGGTTACGGAGCGCAAGGACGTTCTGAATGGAGTGTTCAGCCTGGGCGCCATATTCTTCTACCTGCAATATCAGCAGCAGCGGACAGAGGGTACTAGCCAATTCAGGATATCCTACATATTATCCATCGTTCTATTTGCATTCTCACTTATGGCGAAATCAGTAAGTGTAGGCCTGCCGCTGCTTTTGCTCGTAGCGGACTGGTACCCCTTGCAGCGACTTCGCCGCAAAACCCTGCTGCCGCTAGTGGCTGAAAAACTGCCCTATCTGCTGCTGTCAGTCGGAATCGTAGCGCTGACCCTGTATCTGGCCAGACAGGACGGCTCACTCGTCACAGGTATGTCCTTTGGCATGAGAAGCACAATATCCGGTTACGCAATTTGGGAATACCTGCGGCTGATGCTGTTTCCATACGGGATTATACCCCTCTACATCATTCCAGATCCGATACCTGTGTCATGGCACATCAAAGCGGTGGCAGCCGCCGCCCTGGGAATAGCGTGCCTGTGTGCAGGATGGAAACGTCCAGTCGTAACAGCAGTATTTCTGTGTTTTATCATTCCGCTTGTCCCGACGCTGAGTTTTACCCAAAACGGCATTCAGTCCCATGCGGTCCGCTTTACCTATCTTCCTTCGATAATCCCCTCGGTTGCTGCGGCATTCTTGATCGCAACCGGCTGGGACTACCTCACTCGCTGTAGACCTCTGTTTAGATATGTAGCCGGAGCACTGGTTATGCTGATATTGTCGACGTATGTAGTCGTTTCTTACCGTCAGATTGGAGTTTGGAAAAACTCAGGTGAGCTCTGGAGCAGCGTAATCAAGCAGCAACCTTTTGACCAGGCATATTTCTTCCGTGGGTTGTATGAAGTTGATACCGGCAATTTCAAGGCTGCGGTATCAGATTATACGGCCTGCCTTGACATCGCCATCCGCGAAAAAATGCCCGATCTTTTCAACCTGTATGCCTTCCGGGGGGAGGCGTTGGCCAATGATGGGCTTCATGAAGAGGCGGTGCGGGATTTTTCCACAGCTATTAATCTGTCACCAAGGCCGCTCTACTTCCAGCACCGAGGCATGTCGCTTAAGAAGTTGGGGAGATTTAGGGAAGCTGATGAAGATTTCAGGCTTGGTGGAGAAGGAAGAGGACCGATAACCTGGCAAACGCTTAAGTAGCGGGTTAATCGGCTCCACTAGCAGGTTATAACGCGCAGCGTATTTTTATTTATCAAACAACATCAATGTAGTTAACACTTTGACAAATAAAAGAATTTATTGTTACTCAATCGCCGTTTAATGTTATTCTGACGTACCTATATTTTGAGATCAGGAGGATATTATGAGAATAATCGCCATGTCATTTTTCATCTTGGCTGTCAACCTGTCGGGACCGACATTGAACGCACAGGCATTCGACCAGGGCGTCGTAAATCTGGTAAAGCCCATAATACCGTCGAATGTGACGAATGCCATTAAAGACGACAAGGGTAAGCTGATCTGTGAAAACGGCCTTATGATGAGAAACGACGGGAAATGCTGTCCCACTGGCACCAACAACAATTTGTGGCCAACGGTGTGCACGCCCACCGGAACAATTGACGACCAGATTTTCAATGCCGGAGATACCACTCAATATTGCCCCGGTTCCGAAATGTTTATTGTAAGCGACAAAGATGGTAACTGGATCTCCTGCGCCGACGGCAATTCCAGGGTTTTTTATCCCAACGCCAAAAAATCGGTAGGTAGCAAGTTTTGCCGAGATCATGGTTACGGTTACCTGATAAAGATTAAACCCTGGGGTACGGTAGGCTGCATTAAACATGGTGACAGCCAGGGAAATGGCTGCATTGAAGCTGGCACTTGTTCATTTAGCGAAGGCAAATAGATAATGTTTAACCAAGTTTTACTGCTGCAAGCGGGGAGTTCATGGCAACTGTTTTTGTGACGGGCGGGGCCGGTTTTATCGGTTCTCACCTTGTGGATAGTTTACTGAACAACAACCATAAAGTTGTTGTTATTGATGATCTGAGCGGTGGTTGCCGTGAAAATATCAACCCGGATGCGATTTTCGTTGAAGGGTCAATTCTCGATTATGATCTGCTAAAGCAGCTGTTTGAAACGTATAATTTTGACTATGTATTTCATCTCGCCGCTTACGCCGCCGAAGGCTTGAGTCATTTCATCAAGCGCTTCGTATTCTCCAACAACCTGCTCGGTTCTGTAAATCTGATAAATCTGGCTGTCATGCATGACATAAAATGTTTTGTGTTCAGTTCATCAATCGCCGTGTACGGTGCCGGGCAACTCCCCATGTCGGAAGATATGACGCCACATCCCGAAGATTCCTACGCTATATCCAAGTATGCGGTGGAGTTGGAGTTAGAGGCCAGCCATAGGATGTTCGGCCTTAACCACATTATTTTCCGCCCGCATAACGTTTATGGAGAACGGCAAAACACCGGCGACGCCTACCGCAACGTAATTGGAATTTTTATGAATCAGATCTTGCAGAACCGTCCTGTCACCATTTTCGGTGACGGCAATCAAACCAGAGCCTTCAGCCATGTTTCAGATGTTGCACCAATCATGGCCGATGCAATTGACAACATGCGGGCATATAACCAGGCTTTTAACATCGGTGCCGACAATCACTGCAGCATAAAAGATCTTTTGAAGATCATTGCCAGTGAAATGGAAGCAAATCCCGAGATTACATTTCTTGAAGAGAGATGCGAGGTTAAAGACGCTGTCAGTGACCACGGAAAGTTGCGAAGCTGTTTCGATCTGCCCGCGCCCCTCCCCCTTGAAGAAGGTATCCGCAGAATGGCTTACTGGATAAAGAGTGTGGGGCCGCGCCAAACAGTTAAATTCAAGGAACTTGAAATCAGCCGCAACCTGCCTTCGGCATGGGCTTGACACATGTGGAAACAACAGAGCGTTCAAGTTATATTTCCCGCCTTCAATGAAGAGCAAAGTATCCGGCAAGCCATTCTGGACTTTTTCGAGACCAGGTTTGTGGACGAGGTTCTTGTTGTTGATAACAACTCGACTGACGGCACCCGTGAACAAATATTATCAACTAATGCAACCTATCTTTTCGAGCAGCAGCCTGGTTATGGCGCAGCACTGACCAGAGGACTACGGGAGGCCACCGCCGATATTATTGTGACGTGTGAACCGGACGGCACCTTTTCAGCTCAGGATCTTATCAAGCTGTTGATCTACTCCAACGACTATGATGTGGTTTTCGGCACACGAACTTCAAAAGCGGCGATCTGGTCCGGCGCAAATATGAGCTGGCTGCTGAGAATCGGCAATGTGGCGGTGGCAAAGCTGCTGGAATATCTTTTCAACGGCCCCTGCCTGACCGATGTCGGCTGCACCATGAAGCTGATCAAAAGAAACGTGCTTGCACTATTCGTTAATCAACTTTCAGTCAAGAAATCCCATTTCCAGCCAGAGTTTATGATTATGAGCATCCTGACTTCGCGCAAAGTCATCGAAATCCCTGTAGAATACCTTCCCCGCAAAGGGGTTTCAAAAATCACCGGGAAATTAAGCAAGGCAGTCAGCCTGGGTATGACCATGATCCTGTTTATCCTTAAAACCAGATTAACAACTCTCTTTGCCAAATGAGTCTTTCACAGTCCCCTGATAACCGCTCCCACAGAACAGATTATCTGTTGCTTGTGGTGCTGACCGTGGCCATATACGCCAGGGCATTGGGACATGAATTCCAGATGAGTTGGGATGACAATTGGTACCTGGTCTACAACGACTCCATTCGTGGCTTTTCCTGGCATAACCTGAAAACAATCTTCTCTTCCATCTACCAGGCCAATTACGCTCCGCTGCAGATGCTTTCCTACATGCTGGACTACAGCCTGTGGGGTATGAATCCGGGTGGTTTTCTGGCTACCAACATCCTTTTTCATACACTGAACGGTCTGCTGCTGTACCGCTTATTTCGCAGCCTGCATGGTGAGCGACTGTTTGCCCTGGTGGCTGCCGCGTTTTTTCTTGTACATCCCTTGCAGGTTGAATCGGTAGCCTGGATCTCCTGCCGTAAGAATGTGCTTTCACTGTTTTTATTTTTAATCTCCTGGGAAGCGTACCGGCGTTATAAATCCAGTGAACCTGGCCAGGGAAGAAATGCATATCTCGCCTCGCTGGCAGCCTTTATCCTGTCGCTGATGGCAAAATCCACCACACTGGTACTACCATTGATCCTAATCTTATATGATATCTGTTTTCCGGTTGGAGAGCGTCGATTATCCCTGAAAGACAAGATCACCTACTTCATTGCAGCTGTTATTTTTGCCCTGCTATCCATGCATTTTCAGAATACGGATTTTCAGGGTGGCATCCGAATGCCATATCATGGCGGAAGCCCACTGGCTACTGCCTATACAATGCTGCCGGTGTTCTGCCTTTATCTGTGGCGACTGTTGTGGCCAACTGGACTGAGCGCAGTTTATTCACCCCCTGTCCATTCAACAGCGGATGGCACTGTGCTTGTAGCGGGACTGCTTTTAATTGCTGTTGCCTGGTGTGGAGTCCGTCTGTACAAATTTGATCGGAGGTTGGGTTTCTGGTTCCTTTTTTTCTGGATTGGGCTGCTTCCCTTCGCACAGATTGTACCGATTCTGTGGTTGATCACCGATCGCTACATCAATGTCTCCATAATAGCTGCTGCAGCTCTTGCCGGTGCTGCAGCAGTATATCTGCGCAATCATTTCGGCTCTCGCGGCAAGCATGTTCTTTACGGTGTGATAGCATCGTGGTTGATCGCCCTCTCGATTGTATCCTTTCAAAGAGTCGGAGTCTGGCGGGATTCACTTTCCCTTTGGAGCGATGCGGTGGCCAAACAGCCTGCCAGCAACAAGGCTTGGGCCTGCTATGGCGAGGCGCTCAGATTTTCCGGTCAGGTTGATGCCGCCCGTCGTGCCTATGAGAGGGTATTGGCAAGTGAACCAGACAACGCAGAAGTACTGGCTGGTTTGGGTGATCTGTATACCGAAGAGGGGCAACTGGATAAAGGTCTTGTACTTCTCAAAAGGCTTCTAGCAACGACTCCGACCCATGTCATTGGATGGTCGAGTCTGGGTACTAACTATATGAAGCACGGCAATTACGCTGAAGCGGAAAAGGCATACAAACACGCACAATCGTTACAACCTGAAGCTTGGCAGGTGTTGTCCATGTTGGGAACTTTGGCACTAACTCAAGGCAACTTCAGACAGGCCCGTGACTATTTTATCCAGGTGGAATCAAAAGTTAGGGACAATGCCGTAAATGCCTACAACTTGGCTTGTGCAGAATCAGCAGCAGGTAACCCGGATGACGCACTCATGTGGCTGGAGAAGGCCTTGCAGCGTGGCTACGAAGACTATTTCAAGCTAAGAACTGACCCGCAGCTATCGGTTTTCGATAACGATCCGCGCTTTGGAGACTTGTTGAATCGCTACTTTCCGGGGCAACCCGGCAGGCAGTGACACAAGAACCACAATTATTTGCAAGACTTACTAATGGCTGTTACATTAAAGACGCAGGACATACGCAAGTTATTTCCGCAGAGGTGTTTATGATAAGAAGATATATTACTTACTGTTTGCTCCTGTTTGTTTTTGTAACTGCGACCTGCTTTGCTGCTGAGATAAAACAAGGCACTATCTCCGGCAAATGGATAACCAAAAACGATGGCCCAATGGCCAACGCACAGGTTCTGCTATTCGATATGGCCGTCGGTCCTCCGCCTGCCAGTGAGAAATACCTGAGGGTACCGGATGTGACAACCAGCATTGACAATGAGGGGAAGTTCGCGGTTCAGGTGCCTCCGGGCAGGTATTATCTGGTGATGCGAAAGCGCGCTGATGAGAGCACCTTTGGACCGCCCCGTGACGGCGACCTGCAGTACTACAGCCGTGACAATAGAGGCAGAGCGAAACTAATTATTGTAAAATCCGGCAAAGAAACCAAAATCGGTACAATTTCAGAAGCGTCAGTATTTAAGAAGCGCCAGACCAAATATGAAAATGGGATGACGGCTATTGAAGGAACGGTAACCGACGAAGAAGGGAAACCGTTGGAAGGTTTGCGGGTGTTTGTATATACATCGCCGGAAATGGTCGGCAAACCGCAATACGCTTCCGAAGGGACAGGGAACGATGGAAAATTCCTGGTTAATGTCAATAACGAGGGGACGTACTATCTTAAGGTAAGAAGCCATTACGGCGGCGGCAAACCTGTAGATGGTGAATTTATGGGGGGTTATGGCAGACCGGATGCTCCGGCTGTAGTTGAGGTTAAAAAGGGACAAATCAAAAGTGATATCAACATATCAATCCAGAAGTTTGTAGTAAGGGGCAAGCCGGAATAACTTTAAACTGTTCTTTAGTAACAAAAACCGTTAGGAGATTTAAGGAGCAGTCACATTAACAACCTGACTCCCCTCCCCTCCTTGGTTCAACACCTGGATATGAAAGTCCTTGTTTGTGGATGAGTAGGGATGGCGTTGATAAATAAGTCTTGTGCAATCCACGAATATCAACTTTTCACGCTCTACCATTTCCTGGCCGCCTTTGCCGCCAATACGTTGTCCGTCAACGTAGATAGACGAGTTTTGCTGGAAATTCCTGCCATAAATATTCAATTCATAATAATTTACATACTCGTCACCAATTGAGACCTGGCTGATTTCAGGCCGGCTTTCAATAGTAAGTGTTCTCGGCAACGTACCGGTTTCCGGATCGTTTTTTATGGTTATCTGGTGGATGCCGCTCGTTGCTGCCGGAACGGTGAAGGCGATCTGTTCGGGAGATATGTAGCGACTATTGATCACCGCGCCGTCAAAAAGAAGTGAAGCCGCTTCAGCAAAGTTTTTACCGTTGGCCGTAACATCACGTTCAATGCCACGCGCACAGGCGCTTACACTTTCGGGAACGACCGACAATAGAACCGGCCGAAGCGCCTGGACCGTAAAATTGTAGACCCGTCCTGTTATTCCGTCGCTCCGTTTGATATACAGCGCATACAAACCGGCCTCCAACTGAGGAATATTGAACTCCAATTGCCTGCCATCAGTTACCTTGGCAGGAATTTCAACGCTCCCCAGGTAGGCAGCCGACTGTTCTCCGAAGCCGCTACCGAATATAGTCACCTTACCGCCCGGTTCCCCTTGGGCTGGAATTATGCTGAGAATGGTTGGCGCAACAGCTATGACCGGCTGATCCGGCACAACAGGTGCCGCCGCTTGTGTCTTGACACGCTGCGGTCGTTCGGCTGCCAGCAGTTCGGAACTGTTAACAAAGTAAGACAATACCAAAATAACAAGCGAGAGTTTATGTATTGTCATAAATTACCCCTTCTCGATCAGCGTTTGACAGTCATGGCCATCCAGACTCCCACCAGACTGAAAATTAAATTTGCTCCCCATGCTGCCGGTAAAGCAGGTAGTACCCCGCTTCGACCGTAGGACAAAAGAACGGCATTGATCACAAAATAACCAAAACCGATCCCCACACTGGCTCCGATACCGAGAGCGACTCCGCCGGAGCGGCTATTTTTCATCGCAAACGGGATTCCCAACAGGACCATTACAAATGCCGCAAAAGGTGTTGATAATTTGGAATGCATCATCGTCAGGTAACGAAAAGCCTGGAATCCGCCGCGTTGCAGATTTTCGGCGTAATCGCGAAGTTTTCCATAACTTAAATTGTCGGCATTGTTATCAAGCACTTTGAGATCGTCTACCTTCAGATTAATAGCAACCTCCATACTTGGAACTATAGTTGCCCGATAACCGACATCTGTGCTGAAGTCTTTAACTTGCAATTGTTTGAGAGTCCAATGACCATCCTTGAATTCGGCACGCTCTGCATCAATACGGCTCACCGGATTTAGGGAATCATCCATTGTCCAGATTGTCACACCCTTCAGCATACTCTTCTGCGGATCAAAAGCCATCGCCTGAAGAATCATCCGGTCGTTCCGGTACCAGATATTGTTTAGCTTGAAGACAGCATTGACGCCCTGTTTTTTTATTTTGACCCGTTCTATATAATCCATCTTTTGATAGCTGGCAGGTATAATAAGTTCAGCATTTACAAGCAACAAGGCGCTGATGAGCATACCCAGCAAAAGCATTGGAAATGAAATTCGCATCAGACTGATTCCGCAGCTACGCATCGCTGTGATTTCCGAACTGCGCGATAAAAGGCCAAGGGTCAGGAGAGTTGCCATCAGAGTGGAAAAAGCGGCGGTCTGGCCGACCATTTCTGGAAGTTTGTTCAAGAAAAATCCGGCAATATCTCCCATAGAAGCGCCGACACGAAGATAACGCGGAATTTTGTCCATCATATCAAGTACGAGATAAATAGATACGAAACTGCCAAGACAGAGTGCAAACAGGCGTAACCATGTACCTGCTATATATCGGCTCAGAATTGACATATCAACGGGCCTTGCCCTTAAACAAAGATGCAAAATCATTCAGCGATGGGAGCGGCACACTCCGCTCTTGTGAAGCCAGACGCAACAGGTACCAGCCAAGTGCCAGGAAAATGATATTGGGGAGCCATAACGCAATTGCTGGTGGAATACTGCCTTTTTCCGCCAGTGTCCTGACAAAAGAGAGCATAAGGTAATAAGCCAGCAGTATGCCGATACTAACCGAAAATCCGGCCGATTTACCGGAACGACGATTTTGAATGCCGAGTGGCACTGCAATGAATGCGAAAACTATCGACGCAAATGGAAAGGCAAAGCGACTATGCAATTCGGAAAGCATTTTCAGACGAGTTCTGACGGCAGTGGCCGGATTATTTATCCGACTTTGGAGCTCTTTGACATTCATATCAATCTCATTATGCGACGCTCCAGCAGCACTGGAATCGCCTCCAACCGACATGACGTATTCCCCGAAACGAACCAGACGATATTCATCAGCCTTACCGGCAGAGTGAATACTTCCATCTGCAAGTGATAGTTTTAACGACTGACGTTCGCTTCCGCCGCTGACAGAACCTTGCTTGGCAAAGATTGTCATCGGCCGGGCGGGATTGCGTCCATCATGGATAATGATCCCTTTCAATGCCCGTTTCTGGTCGTCATATTGATCCGTATACAGAATGATGCCCGGAATTTCATCCCAAAATACCTTTTCACGTATTGTAGCTGATGCGTTCTGTTTCAACACCTTGAAACTCAGCTCCTTGAAAGCGCTGTTGCCCCACGGGACCCCGACAATACTGGCTGACAACGCCAGCAGCCCTGCAACAATTGCACAGAATAAAACCGGAGGCATAATCTGAACTAAACTGACTCCGCTTGCCTTGATTACGGTGATTTCATTGTCGGCAGAAAGCCGACCGAATGCCAGAAGAACCGCCAGCAGAAAAGCCATAGGAATGGTAAACACGAGAAAAGACGGCATCAGATACATAATCATTCTGGCAACATCCAAGAACGGTACGCCACGTGATACGACCAACTCGGTCAACTTGATCAGTCGCCCCATCAAAAGAATCAGGGTAAACACAGTGATGCCGAGCAAAAACAAAGATGCTATTTCACGAATTATGTAAAAGTTTAGTATGCGCTTCATCGGCGTGAATGATACATGAGAGGTGAGTGGCTGTAAAGGCGTTCTGCATACAAATACGGGATCCCGTTTTACCGGAATCCCGCAAGTCCAGCTTTATCTGATATTAGGCGTGTCTACGCAGACCATAATCCATGCAGATTGCAATATTCACGGGCAGTTAAACTGGATGCTGTAACGTTGAATGTAGCGGTTGCGACTTCACCCGGCTTGAGGAATTGACGATAAGCCTTGCCATCTGCAATCAGTTCAATCCATTCGATGTAATGCTTTTCCTCCATCGGGTGAGCAACAGAGCCAACAGTTACCTTGACAAATCCTGAACCGATTTCAATAACGGGGACATGTTTTTCTTTGGCAGCGTCTACAGTGTTTTCAGTCATCTTCTTCATTTCCTGTCCGCAGCAGACAAGATCTCCTCCACCAGCGTGGATAACCTCGACGATATTACCGCACAGTTCACATTTGTAGACCTCAAGAAGCTTTGGCATGGTGTTGTCTCCTTTGCATAAAGTTTATTTATCGCCGCATCCAAATACGACTTATCCAGTCCTTTATACAATACATATTTTTTTTTGCAAGCACTAATAAAAAAAACGGGGAAGCATTTCTGCTTCCCCGTGATGATACATGCCTAACAAATGATTAAGCGATGTTACGTCCGCCTTCAGCAGCCCATTTCTCAAGCATTGCAGTTGTAACAGACTTCGGACGCTCTAGCGCATAACCCAGACCACGGTCCCAGGTAATATTAGCCATGCAGCCCAGTGCGCGGCCTACACCAAAGAGAACAGTGTAGAATTCGAATTCCGTCAGACCATAATACATCTGGATGACGCCGGACTGTGCATCAACGTTCGGCCATGGGTTCTTGGTTTTACCGTGCTCTGTAAGAACGCCAGGGGCTACTTCGAAGATCATTGCGATAACCTTGAAGAGCGGGTAGTCCTTGAGCCCCGGGGTGTTGAGACAGAATTCACGCTGCGAAGTATAGCGCGGGTCGGTCTTGCGAAGAACTGCGTGACCGTAACCTGGAATGACCTGACCAGCATTAAGTGTATCCCAAAGAGCAGCTTTAATGAGCTCTGCGGTAGGCTCAACATCCTTACAGTACTTCTCCTGGAACTTAAGGGTCCAGTCGAGAACTTCCTGATTGGCAAGGCCGTGCAGCGGACCGGCCAGACCATTCAGACCTGCGGAGTATGCATAGTAGGGATCAGAAAGAGCAGAGTGTACCAGATGAGTGGTATGTGCAGACACGTTGCCGGACTCATGGTCGGAATGCAGGATGAAGTACATACGTGCAACATCTTTGTACTCTTCGCTCTGGCCGATCATATGGGCAAAGTTGGCACCCATGTCAAGGGTAGGATCGATGGCGATCTGCTTGTCTGCACGATACTTGAGGTTGTAGATGAAAGCGGCAATGACGGGGATACGGGCAACTATGTCACAAGCATCTTCGTACACATACTCCCATGCTGTCATCTTGTTGAACTTGCCAGAGTTGTAGAAACCGGCAAATTTGGAGTCCTTCTGAAGTGCGAGTATACCAACTGAGAGCATTACCATCGGATGGCTATCTCTCGGAAGAGCACGAATTACGTCGAAGCAATACTGGGGAACTGCCTGACGAATCTTCCATTCGGCAACAACTTCGTCAACCTGGGCCTGAGTCGGAACATCGCCGGTAAGGAGCATATACCAGAATGACTCAACCGTAGGATAGCTTGATCCGGCAGCCTTCGGCAGCGCCTCAAAAGTTTCAGGAATAGTCTTGCCGCGGAAACGGATACCTTCCTGTGGATCAAGGTAGGAGATATCTGTCACGAGCGAACGGATATCACGGGCTCCGCCGATACACTGGTCGATAGTGACTTCATCGATTTTCACCTTGCCGAACTCTTTGGTGAGTTTGGTGATACGTGGACGATGTTCCTCGATCTTCTGCTTAAGTGTGTCTTTCAATGCCATTGGGTACTCTCCTTTCGTGGTGTGGACTACGCTGGGATGAACGGCTGGATAAGACTGGATAACATAATGAAAAAAACGCTGACAATTCAAACTAATGAAACGATTGGGAAATCTTTTTTTAGGATACTGTATACAATTACTTGTTCCACTTATACTGACTACATTTAAAAAATGCAACAAAAAATTTCATGGCATCAGACATGAATGCAAATTAATTCTTCGCTTGAGTGAGTTAGTTGTTTAAGACCTTCATTACTAAGATAAAAAGTATTTTCAATACCGATTGCCCCTTCACCCGGAAATACAAGTTTAGGCTCAAAAGCAAATGCCATTCCTACTTCTAGAGCCATCTCGTTGAAACCTTTGGCAATAAACGGGTATTCATCTATCTCTATTCCGAGCCCGTGTCCAATGAAAGAAACCTGTGAACCACGGATACCCATGAAACTATCGGCATACCCCATTTCACTCGCCAATGCCAGACACTGTTCATAGATAAATCCCCACGTGGCACCCTCGACCGCTATTTCTTTCATCTTGCATTGTACTTTAAGCATATCTTCGTAACCTCTGAGCAATCGATCAGATATTTTACCCACAGCAAAGACTCGGGTCTGGTCGCTTAGGTAGCCATCGACACAACTGACAAAATCAACAAGGACAGCCTCATCGGGTTCAATCCGCTTCAAGCCGGCACCCTGGCCAAAGGAGGAATTAAGGCCCAGTCCACCAAGAGGAGTGTCAGCGTATGCAGGAACGGCGCTATCCACGCCAGAAAATATTTGCGCATAAAACAATTCTGAATTAAAGCCCCGCATGCGTACCAACCCTTGGTGTCCCGCTTTTCGGGCGGTATATTCCAGCTCCGCAGCAATTTCCAGATCAGTGGCACCAACACGTATAATCTCTTTGGCGCGTTGATAAACAAGGTCGTTCTGGTCAGCGGCATCCTTCATCAGATGAATTTCGTAGTGCGACTTTATCATCCTGACCTTACGGATAAGATGTGTGACATCCAGATATTCCGCATTAGGGAAAACCTTTTTGTACCGCTCATGAAAATTTACCGGCAATACGTCCAGCTCCAGGCCGATTCGTTTTGGTTCTGGATAATTATACTGGCTCAGTATGCCTGGAATCTCTTTCATAGAGCCAAAAGGCAGGACTTCCTTTAATCCTGATTCCATGCGTGCCCGCCCCACATCCTTCCGCACCATGAAAATAGGCTGGCCGTGAGCTGGAACGTATAGATTGCCGCTCTGCACAGTACCGGTAAAGTAAAACAAATCTGCATTCTGGATTATTATAACGGCATCCACTCCATCAGCGGCCATATAGTCCTGCAGTTTTTTACAGCGATACTCTAGTTCGGTGGCGGGTGTTAAACGCATGAATGACAATCTCCTTATCTAATTGATTTTGTGCCATGTCTTAATATTTAAAAGAAATCATGTTAGTGCCTGAAGATTCAGACGGGTGGTTGCGGTGGTAGAATCGCACCTAATGAGGATACTAACTCCTGCACATTTTCTACTTTATCCCAGGAAGTCATTCCCTGCCTCCAAACCAGACTGGATCGGCTGAGTTCCCCTGCCTGAGCCATCTGCAGAAGTCCGTCAAGATCAAATGGGCCGGTTTGCTGGCCGTTGATCGCCAAGAAATATTGCGTCTTCGGGGTCTGTGCAAAATCTTTTCTCTGCCCGGAATTATGACTACCTTGAGAATTAAGAAGCCCCCCCATGGCCCCGACCACCTGACTCCCCATGCCCAATCCAATGCCGGCGCCAACTCCGGCCGTAGCAAGCCCTCCCGGGTTGTTGGCTGCATCTCGAATAGAACTGGCTGCCTCATATTGTGTATATGCCTGCATGTCACCGATTACTCTAATAGCTCCAGCTTTATCGATAGCCCTTTCAACCTCATCAGGGAGTCCGATATCCTGCACCTGAACCTCAAGCAGCTCCAATCCGAAAGAATCGAAGGAGTGTGAAATTCGATCCTTCAAAGTCTCCCCTAATTGCACAACTTTACTCTCCAAATCAATTACGGGGATGCCGGTTTCAGGCATAACCTCTTTTATACGCGTGCCTATTTTACCGCGCAGATTATCCTCAATCGATTGAGTGGTGAACAATCCATCTGTCCCTGCGATCTCGCGAATAAAAACTGCGGGGTTTTTAACTTTAATTGAATACAAGCCAAAGGCGGTCACGCGTACCGCACCAAATTCCTGATCACGCATCGTACACGGACCAGGCGTTCCCCACTTTAAATTAGTAAATTGACGAGTGCTGCAGAAATAGACTTCTGATTTAAAAGGGCTTTCAAACCCGTATTTCCAGCCTTGAATAGTTGCAAGCACTGGAAGATTACCGGTTTCCAGCGTGTAAATGCCCGGTTTGAAAACATCAGCCAACTGACCTTCACTGATGAATGCTGCCATCTGCCCTTCCCGCACGATTAGCTTGGCATTGTACTTGATTTCATTTCCATAGCGCTCAAAACGGTAGAGCATGGTATTGTTACTATTATCAAGCCACTGAACGACATCAATCAACTCACCCTTAATTTTATCCAACAGCCCCATGTGTATTTCTCCTTTGGATCATATATTTTTTGCTAAACAAATGCCCGCAAGTGGCATGATTATAACCGGGATAATTAGAGATGCAATAGAAGCGTCACTGACCGCTTACAATGTGCAGCATCAAACGGTTGACCGGTCGTCATAAATTGACTAGTATCTGCTTCCCTGCGACTCGAACAACACTTAATACGATATACTACGGCGGTAACTACAATGCATTCTTATCCATACACAATAACTATTTCATCTGAAAAGGGAGGGGTCGGAAAAACAACCCTTGCCACGAATTTGGCCATTTATTTAAAAGCCATGCGAGAGGACCTTCCGGTAACAATTTTATCTTTTGACAATCACTTCACCATCGACAAGATGTTTGAGATAAAAAAGAATTCAGACGATGCGGCCGACGTACACGCCCTGCTGATGGGCACACCGGCTCGAGAAGTAGTCCGTACCGGACAATACGGAGTTGGTTATATCCCTTCTTCGACCGAACTAGGCGATATCCACGAACGTTTCAAAGGACCAATGTCACTAACGAAAATGCTGGCTGAGTCCGGACTTTCCGGCATCGTTATCATTGACACTCGTCCCGACCTTAACATTTTGACCCAGAATGCTTTGTATGCAGCCGACAGAGTACTAATTCCTGTCAAGGACATGCCGAGTCTCGAAAATTGCAAGAACATATTCACCCTGTTCGACCAGCGGGGAATTGATAAAAAATCACTGGCTCTAATTCCGTGCCTGATAGACTCACGCATAAAATTTGAAGGTATTTTCAAAGACCAGAAAACGCTGCTGAGGGCATTTGCCGTCAATCGCGGATATCGTTGCCTTGACTCCTACATTTCAAAGAGTCCAAAAGTAGAAAGCCTCAATACAAATCCTGACGGCAAGATTTATCCGATACTGACCCATGCACGCGGTACGGAGGTTCATAGTCAGTTCATGGAAATAACCCGTGATATTTTGAGAACTGTTGACGCAACGAGCGAAACCCGAGCCTGCCTTTATCACAACTGGCTGCTCGAAAAGGAATCTCGAAAAAAAGAATCATATCTGGCTCGACTGGAGGGGTTGGCAGACCGCTGCCTGATCTGCGGTTCATTATTGGCAGAAAAACCGGATGGCCGCAGCTTCTATTTTGAAACATCAGATCGTGCAGCAAGAGGTTTTTTGCATGGCGATTGCGTGGGCGATATGCTTTGCTCGACGCTTTATGGCCTGACCAGCAGATCCGACGCCTACACTGCAGCCAGAATGGCCGTTGCAGACAAGGCGGGGCGGGCGGTTTCACTCTTGGCACCACGCTTTGATAATGGCGAAAACCTTCTCGATTACCGGCAGTTCAACATGGCGGGAGAACAACTGCTTCAAAAAAACATCGAAATGCCAGGATTCGATTCTGGCGAGTTTGACGGCCTGCACGACAAATTGTACCTGCTACTGAATGAAGCCTTATCTGGCTTTGAGGGGAAATTGCGTGAAGGGGGGTGGCTGTCGGTCTATCCGGTCGATCCAGCCAATCCTGAAGCGGTATTACACGAAGATTACTACAAGATAATTCAAAAAGCTCAGTCACGCATAGCCGATGCGTTAATGCCTACCTGACCAGTTTTGACGCCGATACCAGAGTTATCCCCTGACTTGACAGTCTGGGCAACGCCGAAGTCAGCGCCGCAATAGTTGCCGGATGGGGATGGCAGATGGCAATAGCTGCACCGTTTTTCTTCGCCAACCTGACCGCCTGATTTAGCTGGCCAAGTATGTAATTTCGCTCCTGCTCGTTATCCAGAAAGGTATTCCGACGAGCCGACCTCATCCCCAACTCGTGCGCCACTAGTATGCCTGTAGTTTGTGGAGTAGTAACGCTGTCCACAAAGAACAGCCCCTTCTCATTCAGAGTTTCCAGTACACTGCGCATCTTGTCAGCGTGCTCGGTAAACTCAGAACCGGTGTGATTATTGGCACCTACCGCCCCTGGAATATCTTTTATAAATCCGGCCACCCGCTCCCGAAGTTCGTCATCCGCCATTGTCACCAGCAGGCCGTTGGCCTCCAGCCTTCTGCCTGGCCACCCTTTTGATTGCATGGGAATATGGATCATGGTTTCGATCCCGCCCGAAGCGGCAAAAGAAGCCACTTCGCGATATTTTTGCAGGCCGGGGATGATCGAAAAAGTCAACGGTACACCAATTGCCGCCAGAGAGCGAGCTTCGGAGAGACTGCCACCCATATCATCGATTACAATGGCAAGGCGGCCAGATCCTGGAGTTTTCGAGCGGATAGGTATGTTATTTTCTGGCGTGGCTGTTGCTGCAGAATACTTTTCGAGCGGTGGTATAGTCTGAATTTTACCCGCATGAGGCACTGTTTTAACTGCTGAAGCATTGGCGAACGGCAACGTTGGTGTCACGGCCTGGATCGGTGGCAGGGCATGTTTCACTGCCGGTGGCACTGGTTTCCTTGCCAGAGAGAACACCCAATATCCAATCACTACAATGGCAAGCAACAGTAAGACCGCCGATGCGGCAATTCTGGCCCCGGATTTATTTTTACTGAATTTGTTATTTTTTGATTTTGTCACAATCAGCGGGGAACAACTGTTTTTACGGCGGGCGTATGTTTATCCGTTTTCAGCTTAAGCATCCAATGGGCAACAAGAATATAATCATCGAGATAATCCTGCTTGCCGTCAGCATTCAGATCGTAAACAGGAACCTTATTTCCGGAAACAGCTTTTAATAACAAATTTTCCATGGCCTGATCTGAGAGAGCAGCAATATCAATTGAGACTGGTGGCACAACCAATAAAGGTATCTCAGCCATCTCTTTAGCCATAATCAATGACAAACGTACGTCTAACTTGTTTTTCTGGGGGACTGCTTCCAACTCCAGATATTTATCTGAAAAACTCTTGAGTCCTTTTAAATTGGCCCCTTTCAGCGAAAAACTGGGGACAGCAGAACCAGCAGGAAGTGTAATCTTGACAGTGACCATTTTTTTGCCATCGGAAACTGCTATCTTCGGTATTTGCACGACGCCGGCAGATTTGTATTTTTTGTCATCAAACAGAGCCGAGAACCCCTTCAAGGTTCGTGGCCCCTTGTAAACGCGGAAACGCTCAGCAACACTATCTAGCGACTTCATATTTACAAGTGGCAACTCAGCTGCTTTTTTTAAAACGGGAAAATTTTCTTTATCTCGATCAACCGGATCGGCACTGCTCTGCAATTTTTCTGAACGAGTAAGTTGCCCTGATTGCGGTGGTGTACTCTCGGCTACGCTGCCAACGTCAGTTTGAGTGGAACTTTTTTCCTGCGCCACACTGGAAAATGCTGACTGATACTCAACAATCGTTGTTTGACTGCCACTCTGATTTGGAGCTCCCTTCGTCACACTGCCCATAGTCCCAACCGGGTTTTGCACGGTTTGATTGGCAGATACCGGATTGACACCAGCTTCTATATTACTGTTATTACTATTATTGTTACTGTTATTGTTGGTAGTAGCAGCAACAGTCGAGTCCGTAGACCCCGGAGTACCCACAATTTCTGCACCGGCTGGAGGGGTAACAATTGACTCAACTGGTACTTGTGCGCCGGTATCTGAAAACATTTCAGATTTTAGCTCAGGCGGACGCGACGGCACAGTTCCTTTCTTGGTAAATGTAACTGTGGCAAGCAGACCGTTGTCCCTGATAAAGGCACCCTTGGCTGTTGTGACAAAAACAACTCTCAGCTCCCCGCGCTTCGCAACATTGGGAAACTGCATTGCACCAGCACCAGTTGCCACTGGCCCGCTTGAAATAACCGGATCACTTAACGTGTCAGCATCATAATAGATTGTAAAATCTATGGCAGAGGCTTTAGCAACATCACTCACATGGACAGTGTAAACCGTCTCGGACGATTGAGTGACTGTGACTTTGGTAGCCGCATTCGATTCAACCACGCTGGATAAATAACTGACAAGCAATACAACAATGCATGTTCCAATCAACTTCACGATGAACCCCACAAAACCACAAATCTATTTAGAACCATCCATCGACTTTATCAGTTCCCATCCTTTGAGTAGATCAAGCGCCCGCATTGCCTGATAATCATTTTTCAGATTTTCATCAAGTTTCTGAGTCCGCTCGTCTTTTTTGTCTTCTTTTTTCTCTTTCTTTTCATCCTTCTTTACATCCTTTGCCTCACCGGCTGTTTCAGACTTATCTTCACTTTCAAAATGATTCTCCAAATCTTTTTCCCTCAGATGCATGCCGTCTTTTTTCGCGGCAGATTCTTTTGGAAGTTCGACTCTTTCCACAACGATATCAGGAGTAATTCCTTTAGCCTGAATTGACCGACCCTTGGGTGTAAAGTAACGGGCAGTTGTTAAACGAAGCCCTGAATCATCCGAAAGCGGGATGATGGTCTGGACCGAACCTTTCCCGAAACTCTGGGTACCCATAACAATTGCCCGTTTGTGATCCTGCAAGGCACCGGCTACAATCTCAGAAGCGCTGGCGCTGCCACCATTAATCAACACCACGATCGGGTATGAAGGTTCTTTCCCGCCTCTTTTAGCAGTAAATTGCATTTTAGAATCTTTTTCACGTCCTTCGGTATAAACAATCAATTGACCATCCGGAACAAAGTGGTCGGCAACTCTGACCGCTTGATCCAGCAGCCCGCCCGGGTCGTTACGCATGTCTAGAACAAGTCCTTTCAACTCGCCCTTATTCTGATCTTTTAGAGTTTTAAGTGCTTTACCAAGATCTTCATCGGTTTTTTCCTGGAATTGAGCAATGCGCACATATCCGTAACCACTATCCATCATGGTGAATCTAACACTTTTAACCTGAATAATGTCGCGAATCAGCGGGAATTCTTTCGGTCTGTCAAGACCATCTCTCATGATGGTCAGGGTCACTTTTGTACCCTTTAACCCACGCATCCTTTTGACAGCATCGTTGATATTCAAATCCTTAGTAAACTTCTCGTCTATCTTCAGGATTTGGTCGCCAGCTTTGATGCCGGCCTTGAATGCCGGGGTATCTTCTATTGGAGAAATGACAGTCAGCACCCCATCTTTTATTGATATTTCAATACCCAAACCGCCAAAAGCACCTTTGGTATCTATTTTCATTTCCTTATATGTATCCGGGGGCATGAACGAACTGTGCGGATCAAGCGAGGACAACATGCCGTTAATTGCACCGTAAATGAGTTTCTTTGTGTCAACTTCCTCAACATAGCTCTTTTTGACAATCGCCATCACATCAGTAAAAAGTTCGATTGATTCATAGTCGCTACCCTTACCTTCGGCCGAGCAACGTTGTTGCGAGCTAATTGCAATAAAAGAAACCAGCACAGCGACTATCATTGCAAAACCTGCAATTACTCGTGTTTTTCTACTACCTGGTGCACTCATCTCATTCCTCCGGTTTTATATATGTCATTTATTATTTTCATCGAACCCATCCAGCCGGATCAACCGGTTTGCCTTGATGGCGTATTTCAAAGTAAAGTATTGGACCTTTGGTTGAATCAATATCGCCAACACTTGCTATTGATTCATTGCGTGAAACATTGGCGCCAACTTTTTTCAAAAGGCGCGAAGCATGAGCATACAGACTGAAATAGCCACCGCCATGATCCACAATAATCATGTTACCGAAACCCTTGAAATAATCTGCAAATATGACGCTTCCCTCGTATATGGACTTTATGTCGGCGCCGGAACCAGCAGAAATGGAAAGACCTTTGCTGAATGTATATGAGTTGAATTCCGGATGTTTATGTTTGCCGAAAGACTCAACCACTTCCCCCCTTACGGGTAGTGACATGCGACCTTTCTGAGAAGCAAAACCCCTATCCGGAACGGGGGGCAACTCATCCATATGTTTTAACTTACTGCCAGGTTTTTCGTGGCGGGACGACAACTTGCGACGACTCAAAGCTTCAAGACGATTCATCATAGCCTGCAATCTGGAAGCGTTAACCTGCAATTCTTTCAGCGAAGATTCGTAGCTTTTTCGATCTTGCCGCACCTTAACCAAGTAATCTGATTTTTTTCTTTTTTCCTGTTCTATTTCAAGCTTCTTCTGCTCGATTCCACCCATAATGCGCTCTTTTTTTATCACATCACGTTCCATCTCAGTTTTAAGCTTTTTAAGTTCTTCTATTTTCTGATTGTACTCCACGAAAATGCGTTTGTCATTATCCAGAATCGAACTCATATAGCGTATATTTTCAGCTATTTGCGGAAAAGTCTCTGCGGAAAAAAACATGCGTAAAGTGCCCAGTTCCCCAGCTTTGTATAAGGAGGACAGACGCCGTTCAATATCAGCCCTTTTAAGGTTTGCATCGGCTGTGACCTTGCCGATATCACGTCCTATCCGGCCAAGGTTGCGCTCAACACCCAGCAGATCATTATTGAGACGCCCCAGATCTGTCACTTTCTGATCCAGATTTTTATTAATTTCCTGGAGTTCGGTCGATATAACGGCCTCAACCTTGCGAGTCTTCTTGATAAGTTGTTTTTTTGCTTTGATCTCCCGCTTGACTCCGCTCAATTCATCCTTGGTATTCTGAGCAAGAGACTGGGACACTATAAAAACAACGGTTATGAGTGTAAATATCAGCAGTTTCATCAGTTATACATTTATAAAGCGTCTCAACGAAGTGAAACTGCCAACGAAACCGAGGACGGCCCCAGAAACAAAAATGCCCACAATATATTCCAAGGGAAGGAATCCCAGGCCGGATGTAACAGGATTGAATGTCAAAAAGCTATCAGCATTATGCAAAAATCCTTCATACAATCCGAAAAGGAGTACTATTGATATTGTGGAACCGGCCAGCCCTTGCAGCAAACCCTCCAGCAAAAAAGGCGCCTTAATAAAAAAACGGGTGGCTCCTACCAGCGCCATGACTTCGAGTTCGTCTCTACGCGCATAAATGGTAAGCTTGATTGTGTTAGAGACAATAAACAAGACCGCTATGACCAGGAATCCACCTACAAGAACTCCCATCAGGCGCACAAAACTCAGAAATGAATTGAACCGCCGTACCCACTCCTCCCCGTATTGAACCTCAGTTATACCGGGTATCCGTTTTAACGCCGACACAAAAGTTTCTACACTTTCTGTTTCGCGACTGGCACGTTTAAGTGCAATTTCAAATGATGATGGCAGCACATCTGACCGGACTCCCTCCAAGAGGGTTTCCTGCCCGCGCAGTCGATTTTTGAAGCGTTTGAGTGCTTCATCTCTGGAAACATAGCCAACACGCAGTGCGCCTGGCAGCGCCAGAATTTTGTCACGAAATACGGATTGCTCTGAAGTCGTCAGCTCTTTGTCAAAATAGACGGTTACCTGAACCCGTTCACTCCAATTTTCAACAGCCCCTTCGAGGTTGATAAAAACCAGTAGAAAAAGAGAAACAATCAACAGGGCAATTGTTATTGTTCCGACAGTGACAACATTTACAAAAATATTCTGCCGGATATTGGTGATCGCCCTGGCAACAAAATAACCGAACCTGCCACCAAAACCGTCTCCAGAAAGCGTCGGCCTCTTATAAGGCTTGATCGTCGCCGTTTTTTCCTTTTTCCATCTGTTCAACGATTTCCCCTTTATTTAATACAACAAGACGTTTATGGCTCTGCTCGATCAAACGACGGTCATGGGTTGCAACAACGACTGTCGTGCCTCTTACATTCGCTTCCTTGAATATTGACAGAATTTGATTCTTATTTGCATCGTCCAGGTTTCCGGTTGGTTCATCCGCAAGAAGAATTTTTGGATCGTTTACAAGAGCCCTGGCCAGCGCCACTCGCTGTTGTTCGCCGCCTGAAAGTCGCTGAGGAGTGAGACTGTATTTGGATTCAATTCCCATCTGCTTGAGGATATGCATTACCTTTTTACCAATATCAGCCTTGCCCCAGCCCAGGACTTCCAGAGTAATGGCAACGTTCTCAAATACGGTACGATTCTGCAACAACTTGAAATCCTGAAATACTACGCCGACCGAGCGGCGAAGATACGGGATCTGGGAGGCGGGCAAACGGGAGATATTCTGGCCGTCTATCAGGACTTGACCACGATTTGGAGCGAGTGCGCCATACAATAAGCGCAACAGCGTTGTTTTACCAGCGCCGGATGGCCCGGTCAAAAAAACAAATTCGCCTTTTCCAATTTTCAAATTGACATTATTAAGGGCAGAAGCGTCTTGTTGGTAAGCCATTGATACATTGTGGAGCTGAATCATATTTCACCATTCATTATATGGGGTTCCATCCGTACCGATCAGATTCGAACCACTGTGTACGTCATACACCTTTCCTGGGCCTGTTCCTCCGCCAGAATCGCTCCCCATCGAGGAAACGGAAACGGATCCGGAGGGCGAAGACGAACTATCCGGTGGCGGATCTACGGTCACCCATGACTCAGTGGATTTTGTGAACGGATCTTTGGGTATGTCCCGCATGTATTTTTTTTCTTTCAACTCACTTATCGAATCCGGGTACTTACCCTGGTCAGCATGAAACTGATCAATGGTTGTACGAAAGTTGTACAAATCCTCTCGAAGCACAGATTCTTTGGCTTTGATTATACCCCTTTGGTAATTAGGGACGGCAATTGCTGCCAGAATCCCTATTATGGAGATTACAATCATAAGCTCGATCAGGGTAAAACCGCGCTGTGAAGTGACAGATTTGTGCAACCTGATTGCATTGGCAGTATATTTTAACATGAAGTTACCATTCATTATATTTCGTACCATCAATAGCGGTTCCTTCGCTCAACGAGTAAACATCAAACACGTCTTCGCCCCCCCAACTGGACGAATCCGGTTTATCGGCGTAAGAACGCAAACCCCACTTGGGCTCTTCCCCGGGTTTTACGACATTAAACGGATCTTTCGGGATTTTCCTCAGAAATTTCTTCTTACCTGAAGTCAACCCTCCGAAATCGTAGCCATCAACCAACTGCTGAAGCGTTTCGGGATACCCTGATTTGTTCATTGAAGACAAGATTTTCTTTTCGTCAACCGCTTTGTCATAGTTTTTTTTGAATTCATCAATAGCCGTACGCATTGTGCGCAGACTCCGTCGCAGTTCCAATTCTCGTGTGCGCTTTGCTGTCATGCTCGAAAGTGGCAGTATAACAGAGGCCAGAATTCCCAGTATGGTGAGCGTGACAACCAGTTCCACCAGCGACACACCCCGTCGGGAAGACAAGCAGGCAGGGGATCGCATAGAAGCCTTCATCACCTGATATCAACCGCTGTACTGAACGGCAGGACGGTCTGAGCAGTACCATTTGCCGTACTGAACGCAACATTTCGGAATGCAAAACTTGCAGGCCCCTGATTTTTGGCTCTGAACATTACCGTTGCAAGAGTTCCGCCTCCAGACACCCCGCCGTTTCCAGCAGCACGCGACAAACTGACTGATACCGCACCACCGGCCGAGTCCGCTTTGCTGCTGAAAGTAGTCGGTTTGCCGTCATTTTTCATAAACGTCCCTTCTGTCATGGATACATATTCAACAAAAATCGGGTCGTAGGTTAGTACAAATGGAGCTGTGGTCAGATCTGTTACGCCGGTCACTTTAAGATCAACACTAAACTGCTGTCCAAGAGCTACCGTGGATGGTGCCGCGATTTGAAGCAGCGCGCGCTGTGCCGGTGCTGCCGGTGCTGCC
>MTLD01001830.1_pt1 | contig 35598 bp, 48 predicted proteins | sample 1982471 | NCBI WGS metagenome assembly MTLD01 (sample SAMN05712604, study PRJNA340218) | biofilm metagenome | isolation source: sample SPM anode biofilm adapted to -50 mV | place: USA | collected 2012-02-03 | reverse complement strand
CGGGGCGCGCCTCTTCTCGTTTTCAGGCGGAAGCCAACTGCGCCGCTAGGCGAGGTGCCAGTCCAGGATGGTCCCGGCGCACATGGGCACGGCGCCGTCCATCTCGCCGGGGACGCGCCAAGCTTCTCGGCGCAGGCGCAAGGTCCCGCGGGGCGGCTCCAGGCCGTAAAAGCCGGCTCCGAAACCCGCGATGAAACCTTCAAGCGCGGGCAGGGCGCCCGAGCGTTCGAAGAGCCCAGCGAGCGCGGGAAGGGCCGTCGGCGCGGAGTATATCCCGCCTGGCGCTGAGCCGCTCTCTTTAGCCGCCCGCGGATGGGGGGCGGTGTCGCTGCCGAAGAAGAATTTGGGCGATCCCGAGAATGCCGCCTTCCGCAGCGCGTTCCTGTCCTCGGCGAACTTTATGATCGGCTTGCAGAAGAGATGGGGGTTGAGCCCGCCGCCGAGGAAGTCGTCCGCCGTATAGAGCAGGTGATGCGCCGTAATGGTTCCGGCGAGGCGGTCCGGCCCCGCGGCGACGAAATCGGCCGCGGCCGCGGTGGAAAGGTGCTCGAGTACGATCTTGAGCCTCGGCCATCGCGCCATTATTGAAGCGACCGTGTCCAGGAACCTGGCTTCGCGATCGAAGACGGGAGCATCGGGCGCCTCGCCGTGGATCGAGAGGACAAGGCCGGCCGCCTCCATGGCGTCGAGCGCCGCCGCGACCTCCTCCGGATTCCTCGGGCCGTCGGCGGCGTTGGTCGTCGCCCCGGCCGGGTAGTACTTTCCGGCGATCGCCCCGGCCGCCGCGCAGGCCCGCACCGTCGCCGCATCCATGCCCGGCAGGAGCTTGAAGGTCATGAGGGGCTGGAAATCGAGCCCGCGCGGCACGGCAGCCTCGAGCATCCTCCGGTATCCCGCGATGCCCGCGGCGTCGGCCACGGGCGGAAGCGTGTTCGGCATGGCGACGGCTCGGCCGAACGACGCCGCCTCCCTGGCCACATACAGGGACATCGCCGCCCCCTGCCTGAAATGCGCGTGAAAATCGTCGGGCCGGGGCAACGCGAGCTCGTCCGCGGCGCCCATGCCGCCCTTCTCCATATCGTCAGTCAAAACGCACCTCCAGCAGTGAAAGATCATCCTGAAAGCGTTCGCTCGCCGCGAGCGCCGAAACCTCGCCGATCACGGCGCCCACGCTCGACTCGCCCGGCGCCGCCGAGGAAGCCGCGCGCTCGAGGAGCTGCACGAAGGCTTCGAGCCCCAGCATTTCACCGCCCACGGTGAAGAACTCATAGATGCCGTCGGAGAAGAGGAAGAGCCGGGAACCCCGCGGAACCTGCATTTCGAGCCGCCGGTACTCGGCCTCGGGATCCGCCCCGCCGACCATGCCCTCGGCCTTGAGCTCGATAGCCCCGCCTCCGCGCAGGACGAGGACCGCGGGCGGGCTGCCCGCCGACGCGTGGGAAAGCACGCGGCTCCTGTCGTCCCAAACGCCGTACCACAGCGTGAAAAGCATACTGTTACGCTCTTCCATGCGAAAGGCGTGGTTGAGTCCTTTCAGGACGGAGGCGGGATCGCCGAAGTCCACGTCCTTGAGCCCCGCGCCGCGGAGCACGTCGAAGATCGTCACGGAGTAGAGGGCGGACTGCACGCCGTGGCCGCTCACGTCGATCATGAAGATCGCCATTCTCCCGTCGGGGAGGCGGTGATAGCCGAAAAGATCGCCGCCCAAGTTGGCGGAGGGGATGAAACGCCAATCCGTCGACAGCGCCTCCCCCGAGATTTTTCCGGGCAGGAGGCAGCGGACGTACTCGGCGCCTCGCTTGAGCTCATTCTCGAGGGATTCGCGCGCTCGGCTCGCCGCCGCGAGGTAGAGCTGCCGCCTGGCCTTGAGGCGCCTGCGCTCGAGACTCGACTCGACGCGCGCCAAGAGGACCGAAGGCTCGACATCCCATCCCAGGCAGTCGTCGGCTCCGAGCTGGATGGCGCGCGCGGCGCATTTCGGCTCGCCGAAGGGCGTGACGATGATGACGCGCGTGCCGGCGCCTCCGCCCAGCGTCTTGATCTTCTCCTGAAGCTCGAATCCCGCGAAGCCGCAGGAGAAGAGATCGGCGATGAGGATGTCGGGGGGCGGGTCGGCCGTCTTTCGGCCGCTTGCGGCGAATCCGAAGGCCGCGGCTATGTCCCCGGCCTTTTCCGCGATGGCGACGGAGTGGCCGAAGCGGCCAAGAAGGCCGGCGACGCGCGCGGCGAAGCCGGGCTCCAGGGCGAGGAGGATCCGCCCGGGCTGCGGCAGGGCCTCGCGCTCAAAAGGGAGGAGGCTCGCGGCATCAACGCTTCCGAGTTCGATGGCCGCCGCCCGGTCGCGGCCGATTCCGGCCACGCGCTCCGCGACGATGCCGGCGGTCTCACTGCAGCGCTTCGCGGCCTCGGCCAAGCCCGACTCGGCCGAGCCTGCCTCAGCCAAGCCTGCGCGCCCGCTTTCGATCGAATCGGCGCGGTCCGCGGCTTCCCCGATTTCCCTGGAGGCGCTCTCGAGCAGCGAAAGCATGCGCGTGAGCGGGTACACCGCCCCGGCAAGCCCGGCCGCGATCTGGCGCGCCTTCTCTATCTTCTCGAGCGCCGCGCGCGCGGCATCTCCATTCCCCGCGCCTTTCACGGCTGCGGCGAGACTATCGAGCTTCGCCGCCAGTTCGGGCGCGGTGCCCCGCGCGGGCGGATCGCCCCGCTCGGGCGAGGCGGGCGTTTGTCCTTCGGTCGCGATCATCTTTTTGACTATAGCGACAATGCCGAAAGGGCGTAAGCCCCGTCATCGAAGCGTTCCGGCGGTTGACCAAACCGCGATTCCGCCCTTACAGTAGCCCTATGTACAAGTACGTCGTCGAAGGCGGCTACCCGGTGAAAGGCCGGGTCGTCGCGTCCGGAAACAAGAACGCGGCCCTCCCCTGCCTCGCCGCCACGGTTTTGGCCAGCGAGCCGGTTATCCTGCGGAACATCCCTGAAATCGAGGACGTCGCCGTCATGATCGAGGTGCTCCAGTATCTCGGCGCCTCGGTGGAGCGCCTCGGCGAGCATGAGTGGCGCGTCGACCCGACCACGATCGCGCGTCAGGACGTTCCCGTCGAGCAGTCGAAGAAGGTCAGGGCCTCCATCCTCTTCGCCGGCCCCCTCCTCGCGCGCTTCGGCCAAGCCATCCTCCCGCCCCCGGGCGGCGACACGATAGGCCGGCGCCGCATCGACACCCACCTCCTCGCGCTGCAGGAGCTCGGCGCCCGCATCTCCTTCGACGGCGTGATGAAATTCTCGGCCTCCAAGCTGGTCGGCCAGGGCATTTTCCTGGACGAGGCTTCAGTAACCGGCACCGAGAACGCGATCATGGCCGCCGCCCTCGCCGAGGGAGTCACGGTGCTGCGCAACGCCGCCTCCGAGCCCCACGTGCAGGACCTCTGCCTGATGCTGAACGCTATGGGCGCGAAGATCGGGGGCGTCGGCTCCAACATGCTGACCATCCGCGGTGTGCCCGAGCTCAAGGGCACCGACTATCGCATCGGCTCCGACTACATGGAGATCGGCTCCTTCATCGGCCTGGCCGCGGTGACCCACGGCGAGATAACGATCGACGGCATCGACGTCGACGACCTTCCCCCGCTCAAGGTGGGCTTCAGCCGGCTTGGCATCTCCTGGGAGGTGCGCGGCGACAGCCTCTTCGTTCCCAGCAATCAGCTCATGAAGGTTTCGGCCGATCTCGGGGGCCAGATCCCCAAGATCGACGACGCTCCCTGGCCCGGGTTCCCGCCCGACCTCACCTCGATCATGACGGTGGTCGCCACGCAGACCGAGGGCACGGCCCTCATCCACGAGAAGATGTTCGAGTCGCGCATGTTCTTCGTCGACAAGCTGATCGGCATGGGCGCGCGCATCGTGCTCTGCGACCCGCACCGCGCCGTGGTCTCCGGCCCCGCCCGCCTTTCGGGCGCCCTGCTGGTATCGCCCGACGTGCGCGCCGGCATGGCCATGGTCATCGCCTCCCTCTGCGCGGCCGGCACGAGCACGATCCAGAACGTTTACCAGATCGAGCGCGGCTACGAGCGCATCACCGAGCGCCTGAAATCCCTGGGCGCCCATATAGAGCGCGTCGAGGACCGCTGACAACTTCCCCCGCGGGCAAGTTGTCCACAGGCTGTCGACAGGTTGTCCACAGCATTCCCGCCGCGTTTCCACAATTCCGCGGGCTGTTGCGCACCAGTTTTCAACAGGTTGTCCACAACCCGAGCCACCGCTCGGGCATGAAAAAAGCCCTCCGTCCGGAGGGCTTTTTCGTATTCGGAAGCGCGCGGGCGCCGCTTAATTCTGCGATGCGCTGCCGGCCCCCGCGTCGGAGGTGAGCATCTTGCGCTTCAGATCCTCGAGCAGAGTGTCGGCCGCCGTGGGCGAAGATTCGAGGGCGGCGAACTGCTTTTCCAGGCTGGCGCCGCTCGATACGTCCTCCAGCTCCTTCTGCGCCTCGGTCCGGGCCTCAAGCTCGTCGATCTTCTTGGCCATCCGGTCGAAGGTGTCGAAAGCGCTCTTGTTGCCCTGGAGCGAGGACATGGTCTTGTTGATCTTGTCCTGCGCCTCGGCCCTCTTGGCGCGGGCGACGAGGATGTTTTTCTTGCGGGAGGCTTCCTCGATCTTGGTCTGGAGTTCCCTGAGCGACACCTTTAGCTTTTCGACCGATTCCTTCTGCGCCTGCCACTGGGTGCCGAGCTGCCCGACGTAGGACTCGTGCTCCTGCTTGCGCAAGAGGGCTTCCTTGGCGAGATCGTCGCGGCCGGCGCGCACGGCGAGGACGGCTTTTTTCTCCCAGTCCTCGGCCTTGGCCTTATTATCGATCACCTCGCGCTCGAGCCGCTTCTCGTCCGCGATGGCCATGGCGACGGCCTTTTTGGACTCGATGAGCTGCTCGTTCATATCGATGATCATCTGGTTGAGCATCTTCTCGGGATTCTCGGCCTTGGCGATGAGATCGTTCATGTTCGACGAGATGACAGTCTTCAACCTATCGAAGATACCCATGGATCACTCCTCCTTCTTGGCGGCGAACTGTGAAAGTATGGGATAATGCTGGCTCAGGGCGAAGGCCATCGCCTCGAGCGAGGCCCTGAAGTCGTTCTTATCCATGCTGGCGTACTCGAGCGTATCGAGGGCGACCACTTCGTCGCCGTCCAGGGCGTAGGCCCCGTGCAGAAAATCCGTCCCGTTCAGGCGGAGCAGCGTGGCGAAGAGCTCTTCGCGCCGACCGGCGGGCACCGGCATGACGTCGGCTCGAACCACCACGATGGGATCGACGCAGCTCACCACCATCTTCGGGAGCCCCCGGGACTCGTCCTCGACGAGCCAGGCGTCCTTGGAGATTTCCTGGTAGGAGATGCCGAGATCGATGAGGTACTCCTCGACTTTGGACAATCCTTGCATGACCTTCCCTCCTTTAGGGATACCGCGACTCGCGGGCTTTCGCCCCGCTTCAGCCCAATTCCACCGAACCGTCCGCCATGGCGGCCAGGACGGCCCCGCACGCCCGGCAGCGGCTTCTTCCCGGCCCGTCGATGCCCAGGGGCGTCGAACAGGCGGGACACGCCGCGGCGATCGGGAAAACATCGCGCTTTATCCCGTGAATATACTCAACGGCGCTCTCCAGGTCCAAGGCCGACGAAAAAAATCCGTGAAAACCGCAGGTATCGAGGAAACGACGCTGCCTGGGCCTCAAGCCCACGAGGACGAGGTCGCCGCCTTTCGCGCGCAGGCGCTTCTGCAAGGCGACGAGGAGGCCTACGCCGCCGGCCTCGAGGTCGTCGACGCGGGAAAAATCGAAAAACAGGCAGCGGGCTGTTTCGCCCAACGCGGCGAGGATCTGGCTGTTGAGAGGCTCGGCGGAGGCGGCGTCAAGCTCGCCCGAGGCTCGGCAGCAAAGGCCTTCCGGCATTCCCGGCACCGCTTCGAAGGCCGGGGGAAGAGCCGCGCCAGGCGGGGGCGAGGATGTTGAGCGCTCTGCGCGGGCGAGGAGTCGCGATGCCATGGCGATATGGTAGCGTCCCGGGCCTTCCTTGTCAAACCAGGGAGAGCCGGCGGCCGGCGATGGCGTCGGCGGATGCGCCGGCGCCGGGCGCGGTCAGGGTGAAAAGCCGGCGTCGAGAGAGACGACGGCTCCCGACGCGATGCAAGGGTCGCGGTCGATCAGCCCGAGGGCGATCTCGGCCACCTCCTCGGGCGAGGAAAGCCTGCCTCCGGGAGCCATGCGCCGCAGAGCCTCGGCGGCGTTGCCGTCGACGTATTCAGTGCGCACGAGGCCCGGGCAGACGGCGACGGCGGCGACATTGCGCGACGCGCCCTCGATCGCGGCCGACTTGGCGAGCACGCCGAGCCCCGTCTTGGCTGCGGCGTAGGCGGCGTTGGAGCGGTAGCCGCGGATCGCGTCGGTGCGCGTTCCGCCGAAGAGGAGGATGCGTCCGAAACCTCGATCGCGCATCGCGGGAAAGAGGGCGGAGACGAGGGCGCCGGGAAGGGCGAGGTTGAGCGACGCCATCCGTTCCCAGTCTTCGGGCGAGTGGTCGGCCAAGGCCTTGCGGACGAAGGGGCCGAAGGCCACGGCGAGGATGTCGAAGGCGCCGGCCTGGCGTATCGCCGCCAGGAGCGGGCCTGCGGAGTCGAGCGGGAGGGCGAGGCCCTCGGCTTGTCCGCCGCTCTGCCTGATCGCGGCGACGACGGCTCCCACCGAGGAGGGGCGCCTGCCGTGGACGAAGACCGACGCCCCGCGGGCGGCGAGCCCCAGCGCCACCGCGGCGCCGATGCCGCCCGAGCCGCCCACGACGAGGGCGCGTCGTCCGGCGAGCGCCGAATGTCCCGTTTTGGCCAGGCGGCCGTTCAAGCCGCTATCCAGGCCGCCGGCGGCGGCTTGTTCCCTAGGTTCCATGAGGCTACTATAGGTCGCCGCGGCGCACGCGGCAAGCCGACGCGGGGCGCGGAAGGAGGAGGGTTCATGGATCGCGAAGCGGGAAGGCCGGAATTGACCGTCGTGCTCTGCAGGGTGCGGGAATCGGGCAATGTCGGCTCGATTTGCCGGGCGATGAAAACCATGGGCGTCGAGAGCCTCTCGCTCGCCGGATGCCCCGAGTACGACGAGGGAATCGTCCGCATGATGGCCGTGCACGCTTTCGACCTCTACGAGCGCGCCCGGCGCTTCGCGACCCTCGAAGAAGCCCTCGCCGGCCAGGCGCTGGCCGCGGGCTTCTCGCGCCGGGTCGGCGAGCGCCGCAAGGGCTTCTCGCTGCCGCTGCGCGATTTCGTGGCCGATGTCGGCCGCAGGCCCGCGGCCCCCGCGGCCCTCGTCTTCGGCAACGAAAAGGACGGCCTCACCGATGCGGAGCTCGGCCTCTGCAGCATGGCGGTCCACATCCCCACCTCCGACGCCTTCCCCTCCCTCAACGTCGCCCAGGCCGTCCAGATAGCCTGCTACGAATTCTTCGCGGCTCGAAGCGGCGAATCCGCCCTTCCCGCCCGACTACCCCTCATGCCGGCGAGCCGCGCGGAAATTGACGCCCAGGTTTCGGAGATTGTAGGGGCTCTCGCCGCCGTGGGATTCTTTAATAAAAGCGACGACTCGCACGTCCACCGCTTCCTGCGCGACCTCTGCGAGCGGGGCGCCGCCTCCGCCGGCGAAGCCGCCTACCTGCGGAAACTCTTCGTCAAGGCCGCGGCCTTGTCGTCGCGGCCTTGACGCCCCGGAACATGAACATTATGTCGTCCGCGCCGATCGGCCCTTGCTGGACGTTCGTGCAGGCGCGATTCATCACCGATTTCAGCTCCCTGACGTTGCCTGGCCAATCATAGTCCGCAAGCTTCTCCAGGGCCCCGCGCGAGAGGCTGCATGCTCCCTTGCCCGCTTCCTGGCAAAAATGCTCCGCCAGCTCCCCAACGTCTTCGAGCCGTTCACGCAGGGGAGGCAGCCGTATCGGGAGATCCGAGATGCGGTAGAAGAGATCCGCCCTGAACAACCCCTCGGCCATTCGCCGCTCGATATCCTCGCAGGTGGCGCTCACCAGGCGGAAATCCGAACTCTCCGGCTTCTCGGCGCCAAGCCGCAAATATTCGCCGGTCTCCAGGGCGCGCAGGAGCTTGGGCTGCACGGCCAGTGACATGGAACCGATCTCATCGAGGAAGAGCGTCCCTTTCGAAGCCCTGCAGAAGGCTCCCTTGCGCCGGATCGCGTCGGTGAAAGCGCCCTTCTCGGCGCCGAAGAGTTCGCTCTCCGCGAGGCCTTCGGGCAAGGCGGAGCAATTGAGCGCCACGAAAGACTTCGCCTTTCGCGACGAATACTCATGAAGCGCCCGCGCGACGAGTTCCTTCCCCGTGCCGGTCTCGCCCAGGATGAGCACCGAGTTGCGCGATTCCGCGTACCGGTGCACGAGCGCCGCCACCCTGCGTATCGTGGCGCTCCTGCCGATGAAGAGTGTTAAGAGCCATTGATAATGAGAAAGTAGTAATATTCTTAAAAAGTATTCTATGTCTATTTATATCAAGGAATAAGCATCGCTCCGCTGAGTCAATGCCATGGTAAACTTTGATCTGTAAAAATGTTGGTTTTGACCAGAATAACCCGTTCAGCATTGTGACCGTTCGAAAGCGTTTACATCATTATTTAATATATAATTACATAAAACATAAACAAGCGATCCAGTGTTTTTCAATTTTTCAGATTGACAACCACATTGACAACCAAAAAAGTAAACTTGATTCCTACTGCTTGAAAGGCTTGTTTTATATAGTTTCGCAAGCCTTTCAAACAGCGTTTTCAAACAGCTCAAACGATGAAAAAAGGCTGTTTTGGTTTAGATCGTCGACCGTTTCTCCATGTACTCGAGCAGATCGGATCTGAGCACGTTCCATTCCCCGTCCGCCTTGTAAGCCAAGAGCTTTCCGTCTTGGATTTCCCTGTAAATCGTGTCCGGTGATACCGTCAAGATAGAACAGATATCCATAATATTGAGGATCGAAGGAAGAGTCTTCTCCAGCTCGTCGCGCAGCTCTGCAAACGGCATATTCATCGACCTCCTTTTCCCAGAGGCGCCATACCCATCTGACCTTGGTTCCGCTCAGCTCTCCCATATCTATTAAATAGTAGATATGGCGTTCCGGTGCGTGTAATTTCCGTGCAGCTTTGCGTACAGAAATCATTGCTACCATGCACCCTCCTAAGCAGTTTTTCGTTCACGAGTACTCCATCCGCATCGAGGACATCTCCAGTCGCCTCGACCGTTCGTTGACAAGTCTTTTTTACATGCCGGGCATCGCCTGTAAGTATGAAAAAACTTCGACCAAGAGGTGATGTCTTCTCCTGGTCCGATGATCGGCGACCACTCCCCGCGAGGGAGCGAAATTGGATAAACAGCGCTCACGCTGGCGCCTCCGTTTCTGGTGTTTTACTTTTTATTTCGTCAGGATTGATTCCGGCTTTCCAGCACATATCGCGAAGGGCGATGATGATCGATTGAGCAGCTCTTTTCGTAAGGAATTTTGGATCGTCAACATGCCCAATTCTTTTCACCATCGCGCGCAACGCCGACTCTGTTTTCTGCCTTGATCCTGCTTCCCAAAGCCTCGAAATATATGCCAGCTGCCCTCTGGTACAATAAGGAGATTTCTTGCTTGCGATGGCGGCGCTGCTCTTGAATCCAAGACGCTTGAACGCGAGCATAATGGAATCAAATTGAGCTTCACTTTCAAGATCTGCAGCGCTGTCGACCGATGCCGCCCCGCGAAGAAGCGCCCTGTACGAAAGCTCGTCTAGGGCGCATTCTTTCTTCGCGAGATGAATAAGCGCAATTTTCTCGTGCCGCTTGATCAGCATGCTCTGCTCTTTTTGCTCCCCTTGTAGATAAGGGAGGCTAATTCATAGAAGAATTTGAGCATGAGGCTCGTAAACGGCACGAGTCCAATTACCGCTGCTATGATCAAGAAACCTTCCAGCATTTTCTATGCACTCTTGGACATCATGTCCTGGTTGACCTGCTCGCGCTTGGTCTGGCAGAAGAACTCTTCCTTCGATCTCCTGGAGGCGTTGACGGCCGCCAGCTGTTCGTCGGAGAACTCTTTAAGGGACTCTTTAATGACCTCTTCCTTGACCCTGACGCAGTCGGCGTGGCCCAGCTTCTTGAGAAGCTCGACCGTATCCTTCGAGGTCACGATCGTCACGGGAGCCTTGCGATAGCCGACCGTTCCGAACGGCCGTTCAATGCTCTTTTTCCCTTCCTTGAAAAGGTCCCGCTTATGGAAGGTGGCCCACGCTTTGAGCGTGGCGCTTATCTCCTTCAGGCGCTCCCGAAGCGGCTTTCCTTCGAGCGCTGCGCGCTCTTTTATTTTCGCGATTTCGCGCTCCGCTTGGGTATCGATCTTCTCGATCGAACTTTCCAGCGTGCAAAGCTCAGCCAGCGCGCGGTCAGCATCCTCAAGCGTCTGGATTGATTTGATTTCCGGCTTATACCTCATGCGACTCCTCCTATTGATGATTTTTCTTCGTCCTTGTTTTCCTGGACGATGTAGACTTCTTTCTCGAGAAGCTGGCGGAAATCGAATAGGCATTTTCTTGCTGTTTCTAAGGCCACCCACTCGTTCAGCTCGCCCATCATGCCGCGGTCGATCTGCGCTCTGACCTTATCAAGCCCTTCTTTGAGCCTCTCGAATGCCGAGGCATCAAGCTCAAAGTGGATCTTCCCGACTGTAGATATTTTCTCCGAGGAAAGACGCGGGCGCAGGTAGACGCTGATTGGGATCTTCTTCATTTTTTACCTCTCTTGCCTTTCTTCTTCTCGGGCTGCTCTACCTCGATTCCGCGCGCCTTGCGGACCGCCGCGGTGAATCGATGGTCTTCCACCCTGGGGAGTACTCCGGAATCTTCAAGCCTTTCGATCTCCGCGAAGTAGATTTCGAACGCCATGCAAAGGTCCTTCGTAGCCTTCTGAAAGGCTATGTAAGCGTCGGGGCGTTCGATGTTGGAGGGGATGTAGAGATCCGCCACCGGCCAGATCCCGAGGGTGGGATGGATGGCGTGGATCTTGCCCTCCTGGAGGCTTTGGACGCGGTAGCGCTTGAGGGTGATCCCGGACGCCGGCGGCGTCTCCAGGAGCCGGCTGTAGTCCTCTAGCTGCGGAAGCCCGTTGTCGACGAGATCGTCATCGGCGGGCTCTTTTTCACCCTCCTGCTTCGGAGGAGCAGCGAGCTTTTTGATCCCGGCTTCGGTGTATGCCTGGCTTAACGTGAGGTCTTCGAGCTGCTTCTTCGGAGTGCCTTTGTAGCATTCATAGACGCGTATGTAGCGCTTCGCTGATTCAATTGAAAATGGGCACTTTGCTTCGATGAATTGGCCAAACTGGCCATGAGGAAGCTCATCTTTCACGTATGAGAGAATCTTCCCCATCCCAAAAACGGCCATCACCGTTTTCTTGGCGAGCCCTTCAAGAATTCCATACAACGCAGCAAGATCGCTCACTGCTGAAGTCTGATCGACATTCCGCTGGTTGATAACGCGCATGATGAGCTCACCCTGCTGCTCGGCCATCTCTTGGAGCTCCGTGCCAGGAAGAGCGGCCTGCGAGGGGATTTTCTCCGGGGTGACATCCCTCATCTTTTCATTCTTCGCCATGAACAACTCCTTTATTTGATCAACATTCTCGCGGCGTCGGAGACGATGTCCGCGGTGGGCAGGTCCGAGTCCTGAAGGGCGCGCATGCCCCTCCGGGTAAGTGCGATGTGGCGCACGAGAAGGTGAAGGCTGCCGCGCGCTGACTGCTCGAAGAGCTTTGAAATTCCGTCATCGGAAAGCGCCGGCCATACTGCCTGGAGCACTTCGCGAATTTCGGCTTGCCCGAGGTCGTCAACCTTGTGCATGATCCCGACCCGGTTCTCGATCTGCCGATGATCAGCCTTAAACGACTTGATTCGCCCTTCGATCCTGGGAAGCCCGGCCATAACGAGCGCGGATCCTCCCTTGTCGTTGATGGCGATCCTCGCCCACTCCCATACCTGGTCGGTGAGGTAGTCGGCCTCGTCGATGATGATCACCAAGGATCTCTTCTTGAGTTCCTGGATGAGGCGGTCCGACACCTCGGAAATACGCCCTCGGGAGTCGAGCCCGATTTCGCGGGAAAGCGTCGTCACGAGCGTGGAAAGGCCCATGGTAGGATCAGCTTTGATGAGGATGGAGGTAGCGGGGTTTTCCGCGGCGAATTCTTCAAGTGCCCTGCTTTTTCCAGATCCGGACCGGCCCAGGATGAGCGCTATGAACCGCTCTTCATGGGCAATGCGTACGACGGTCTTGATGCGCATGGTGCGCTGCAGGGTGACGAAGGGGATTGGCCCGGCCTTGTCCCTGGCTTCCTGGAGATCGAGCCAGGCGGTGAGTTTCGACTCGACGGCGTCGTTGTCGCCCTTGTATTCCCCGCGCCGGCACTGTGAAAGCACCGATGCGGTATACCCGAGCCCCGCGGCCACTTTGTTGTAGGAAACGCCGTACTTCTGAACGTATGAATCGAGACGCTGAATAAGAGCGCTGTTCATTGCTTATGCCTCCGTAAGCAGATCGATGAACGCCGCGCCGCGGCCGTCATCGTGGAAGGAGCGAACTGGCTCGACAGGATCATGTTCCCCGCCAGCTGCGAGCTGCTTATCTTCGAGTTCGAGAGCGGCTGTTTTGGGCAGCGACCCAAGGGAATCAGGCATCGCCCGCCGCGTGTTCTTCACAAGCTCAAGAACCTTCTTCCGGGCGGACTTCACACGGGCGTTGTCTTCCGCGAGATCTCCGGTCTCCTTGAACCAGTTCGCTTTTGCTTTGGCTATCACGCCCCCGCGAAGGTCGTTGACGATCACCTCGCTCGGGGCGAGGATCTGGCGCCGCACGAAAACACGTTGGCCGATATAGGGGATGAGGTCATCGGACCAGAACGAAACACCGTCCATGCGGACCCCGTTCTCGAAGACGACACGCTCCTCCGATCGAGAGAAGGCGAGGGCGAGAGATTCATCGTCGACGGTTCTCGGCGGCGGCGCCAGCTCGGCGAATACTTCATCAGGCGTCTTCCCTTCGAGCCCTTTCCCCTCTCCTCTCCAGGAGGAGTTGTACCAATCGATCCATCGCGCGAGCTCCGGAACAAAAGCCTCCCAGGTGATCACGTCGTTTCGCTTCGCCTGTTTGTTGATGGCTCGCCAGAAAAGCGCGGCATCTTCGGGGCGCGTGACGGTATTCGAGCCGAGATAGGTCGTGTTCGCTTTCGAAAAGCGCTCTGCTAGAGTCCCGAAGAATCGCTCGGTTCGGCCCTTGCTCTGCCCGTGGTAGGGCATCGCATAGGTCACATCCTCGGCGAACACGGAAAACGCCCCGGCGAGATGAACCATTTCGCTCTCAGGGATCCCGTCTTTATTGAGAGTGATGATGCGCTTGTCCTGGCCTCTGAGCATGATCGATCGGTAGTCCTTGCCGTTGTCGATATGGATCAACTTGGCGGCGCCGAAGCGCTTTACCGCGATGTAAAATGCCAGAACGATCGAGAGGCTGGACGGGGAAACCGTGGGGCAGAAGCCCACTATTTTTGCCGACCTGAAATCCTGAACAATTGTGATCCAGGGCCTGAAAAGCTGCCCGTCTCGCTCCACAAGGATGTCGATGCAATGGTGGTCGGAGACGAGCTGGTCCATCGGGAGATAGAGGTCAGGATCGCGCTCGATATAGGCGAAGTTGGCCGCCTCGAACTTGGATCTCCCAAGGCGGCGAGCGTCGACGTAGGGCTTGGGAAGCGACTTCAGGTACCGCAGCGCGGTCTGGTAAGAAGGTACGTTCGGGAGTAGCTCGCTCGTGCGATCCCACGCGCTGCGCGCCGAGGGCTTTCTCGGATCGAGATAGAAGTGCTCCAGGTAGGTCTTCACCAGCTCGGTCAGCAGCTCTGACCCTTGCGCCCTTGCATAGTACTGCGGAACGAGCCCATCGATGCGCGATTCCTTCCACGCATCCAGCCAGCGGTAGAAAGTCGGAACTGAAATCTTGCCGAGAGACTCGCGGAGCGGGGCGGACACATGCCCGGCGTTGAAGGCGGAAACGAAAGCAGTTGCCGAAATCCCTGATTGGCGGTACAGCGACAGCAGCGCGGCGCGCTGCTGAGCCAGTGATCGGTCCTTGTCTCTGCAGCGCCTGAATTCGGCTCGTTCTTGCGTTTCAACAGCTGCGGCAGGGGATCGTGCTACCTGAGCGACGATTTCTGAAGGAAGCCCTGACGGGATCCACTCAAGCGATTTGCCCTGCTGCTTTGCCGGCCACCGCTCGGACCTCGCCCGTTGAAGCACGGCCTGCCTTGAGCACCCAAGGGCGTCAGCGATGCATAGTGTGCTCAACGTCTTCATGGGGCTCTCCCATTCAGATGAGCATAGAGATCGTCGCGCTCTTTCGTGACGGCCTTGATCTGCTCTTCGAGATGGTCCTTTATCCCTTCAAGGGCCGTGATGTGGCGCGTCATGCTCTTATTGACGTTTTTCAGCGAGGCGTTGTCCGCCTCAAGGCTTCGCACGTAGGCGAAAAGGCGCAGGAACTTCTTCATGCCTGGCCTCCTACTCGCTGTGGCTGGCCACGCCAGCGCCTGACCGTGCTCATTGCGTCATTACCGCATGCGGACATGCAGGGGACGCGCTGATCTGCCAGGGCAATGAGATCGGAGGGCGTAGAGCCACGGCGCCCCGGCCACGCGATGCGCACGCGGCACACGGTGCACTCGGCTTCAAGGTGCGGAAGGAATTCCTTGGCCTTGTAGAGATGCAAGCTCGCCTGAAGCGATCCGCCGCAGAAGGGACACGGGGAATGGAGCTTTTTTCCTATAGCCATACTATTCCCCTCCGGACTGGAAGTGTTGCAGGATCCCGAAGTCACCCATGAACTTTCTTGCCTTGAAAAAGCTCGGCTCCGCATCGTTGACGATGAACGCGACCGCAGAGCAGGCAGACATGAAAATCTGGTACTTGAGGTCGAGCCGAAAGACCTCCCTCGGGAAAATCAGCTCCAGCGTTATCTCGTTGCTGTTTGGGCGGGAGAACGACTGGAATTTGATGCCGTATTCTTCAAGGCTTTTCTTAATTGTATCCGGGGCGTCCTCGGGGATGGCATCCTTGAAATTCAACGCTATTCCGAGAAGCCCCGTCCGCTCGATCATGTAGAGAATGATCACGTTGGCGTGCTCGCTGTCGCGGGACGGGAACTCTGGAATCGAGAATGTTTTGGGCAGGGGGTTGCGGTTCATGATTGCCCCCCGGAAAGGGAGTTTCTCTTCTCCCGCTGCGCCCAGTACTGGGCTTCGACGCCTTCCCAAAGCTCGATAGCTTCGGGAACATTGAATGTAGCCTCGTACAGGGCAAGGTCCTGCAGCGTTGAAAGCTTTGAGACATCAACCATGGTCTTCATTGCATAGATGCATCGCTGTGCTTTCTTGAGCCGCTGCTCGAGGTCGCGGACGGGCTTGAATAGATGAAGAAAGCGTTTCATGCCGCCACCTCCGATCGGGTAGCGAGCATCTCGTTCCAGCTTGCATAGCCAAGAGATTTCGCGATCAGCTTCATCACTCTGGCAGAGGTCCGTTTCCCGTAAATGACCTGCTGAACCATCTGGCGGGAGACCCCGGCAGAAACCGCTATCTCCTCATGTCTGACCCTGCGCAGCTTGCACTGGTAGTTGATCCAGGCACCCTGTTCGAGGCTGGGGATCATGTGCACCGTCTTCCGCTTGCGTAGTCTGGAAATCTGACTCATAATAAGAAACCTCCTCTCCCTGATGGGGAGCATTGAAGGGCGGTCGTTTAGTTGTGGCTTGGCGGCCGCCCTTCTCTTTTTCTGTAAAGGTTGCTTTCGCAACCGTCGATAGTTTGAGTATCGTCTATATTAAGACATCTGTCAAGCAAAAAAGACCTGATTTAGACGAATATGACCGAGGTTGGACATGTTTAATGATGGAATAGCGTCTAGATTAAGACTGCTTCGTGAAACGCTGAATGTTAGTCAAGTGAGCTTTGCTCAAAATCTAGGCATACCAAGAACAACACTCATAAACTATGAAAAAGGGACTTCAATTCCAGCCGAGCTGCTTTTGCCTTTGATGTCGGTCTATAACGTCAATGTCAGCTGGCTTCTGCATGGTGATGGTGAAATGTTCATCAAATCGGTCACAGTGACCGATTTGAAAACGGAAACTGTTTCCGATTTGAAAAACGAAACTGTTTCGGATTTGAAATCGTGCACAGTGCACGATTTGACACCAGCGGCTAAGGCTCCTGAGGACCAAATGCCGCACGGTGCGGCATTTGAACCAGGGCAGCCCCCGGCTATTGAGGTGAAAAGCCCTGTAGTTCCCTACTCTTTGCAGGGGAGAAAAGGGCTTCAGGTGCTCAACCCGAGGCACCTTAAGCAGCCCCGGAACCTAGAACTGTACAAGTACAAGAGAGGCAAAGGCGAGCCTGTTTCGACGCAGATCTCTACTGTGGATCCCGAAGCCGTCGCCTTCATCCCGGTCTTCGGACAGCGCGCCGCGGCTGGCCCCGGTCAGGAGCCGACGCAGCTCGCTGAGACCGAAGGGCTCGTGCCCATCGTTTACGATCTATTTGGGCTTCATCGCCCCGAGTCCTGCGGGATCGTCCAGGTCGTTGGCGATTCTATGTCAGACATTTCCCTATTCAATGGAGACTGGTGCGTCTTCGACCGCGTCGATATTCAGGGGGATGGCGTATTCGTTATCTCAATGTTCGGTGAGATGAGGGTGAAGCGGCTCCAGTATCGTCTTTCCGATCGAAAGATCATCATCGCGTCAGAGAACAAGAAGCGCTACCCTGAACCGGAGATCATTTCTGCCGAAGTAGCCTCATCTGGGCAGCTTACTATCCACGGGAGAGTCTTCGCCTGGTTCCATAAACATCCATACTAAAATTTTTTTTGGAGGATAAAAAGATGAAAAAAAGAGGGCTGGTATTAGTTTTCATTACGGTCATGGCGATGGCGGTCGGTTCGCAAAGTCTTGGGAGAATAGAGTTATCTACAACTCTTGAAGTTCCATCACTAATGCTAAAAAATGGAACCCTTATAAAAGGGGAAATATTTTACAAACAATTAAATGATCTGAGGCCATCATATTTAGTGATACTTGAGTTTCTCACATACAATGAGGACAAAGTCATCACCCTGCCATACCAGGCGTTTTCTGAAGCCTATAGTGCTATCGAAAAAATGGCAGACGATTCTCCACTAAGACAAGGCCAAGGGAAAAAGACATACATCTATAAAGAATTTGAAGTTGGCTGGATACAAGTAAAAGACTCTCTTGGGTGGGTAATAATAATTAATGAAGAAAAACCTATAATGATACATTTTTATAATTATAATGAACTTTCTGACTATTTTATGAAGGTTGATCAGGCGATTCAAGATTACCGCTGGAATCCATAATTTCTAGAAGGCGATAAAGATGAAAAAAATAGTACTATCAATGTTCTTATTGATTTTTTTATCATCGATTTACTCTCAGGAGCCAATAAAGTTTCTAGGAATAGACTGGGGAATTTCGCAAGAAAACCTTATTAATGAAATGGTTTCGAGAGGGTTCACCGATTACTTTAGCCTTGATGATTCAAAAATTATTTTCCAAGGCAATATAGCCGGTGGAGATGGGATGATTACTTTATCTACATATAAAGATAAGTTCTATAAAGTGAATATACTCGTTCAAACCTATATTCACGCCAAGGAAATGGCGGATTTATTATCAGAGAAGTATGGTCCGCCAACAGGGAAGAATGAAGACATCGTTTTTGTTTATAAATGGGAACATGGCGAAAATGGATTTTTAGGAATCATAGAAGGTTCAACATATACTTCGATCGATTATTCTGACGGTGTAATTGCAATGCAAAAAAAGAGAGACGAGCTGGCTGGATTATAAAACTATCAAAAAATTAGGAGATATTAATGTCGCAGCCGCGTATTGATCTTTCCGAGATAGTAAATGAACAATGTGTTGTCGGATGCAACAAAGGCTTACGATCTGCACTTGAAGAAAATACTTCATGCAAGGTCGTTAGCTCTGTTCAAGACGAATTACCGATTCGTTGTGTTGGCCCTTGGGCAAGAGAAAAGATCTATTTCCTTACTAGATATTTCAACATATTTGCTTCCGGAATGCATGAAAAATGGGGGCGGTCTGGTGTCGGGTATTTTGAAATTGGATGTGGACCAGGCAGGTGCATTGATAGGAAAAAAGGAATTGAGTTCGACGGCTCTGCTTTGGCAATACTTAAAGCGCAAGCATTCAAGTACATTAATGTCGTCAGGTTCATTGATATCGAAGCGAATGTTGTTACGGTTCTCAATGAAAGGATACGCAATCTAGGGAAAGCGGATAAAGCTCAAGCGCTTGTAGGTTCTTACACGAATGGTACAAATATTGCTAGGACTATAAGACTGCTCAATCCTTACGGGCTGAACTTGATATTCATAGATCCTACAGATTGCTCTGTACCCTTTTCGACGCTGAAAGAGCTTAAAGGAGCAAAGATCAATTTTGACCTGATAATAAACATAGCAATAAAGACGGACTTTTCAAGGAATATTGGGCAGGCAATCGATGCTCCTGATTCTATAGTCAGGAAAAAGTACGAGAGCTTTTTGGGAAATGCCCCATTTTTTGCATCACCAGCAACCATAGCACTGAGACAGCAAGAAAATTTCGAAGGCATTCGTGCGAGCTTTATTGAAGAGTATAAAAAAATGCTACGGGGCATTGGCTTTCAGTTTTTTGGCCGTCAAGAAATTAATGGGTACTATGAGCTACTATTTGCATCCTGCCATCCCCTCGGACTCAACTTCTGGAAGAAGGCAACAGAGGGTCCTTCGATTGAAGGGCAGTTGCCTTTTGACTTGTAGGGTGCATGATAATGGGCTATACTGGTGTATAGTTGTTTTTAGGGAGGTTATATGACATCCAGTAAAATTGAGTGGACTGATTCGACCTGGAATCCTATTACTGGATGCACGAAGATTTCCGCAGGTTGCCAGAACTGCTATGCCGCGAGAATGTCCGGGCGCCTCAAGAGCATGGGCTCGCCCCGCTATAAAAACGGATTTGAAGTAACGATTCATGAAGATTTATTTGATCAGCCTCTTCGATGGAAAGGATCGAAGACTATTTTTGTAAATTCAATGTCCGATCTTTTCCACGAATCAATCCCTGATGAAATCATACTTGACCTTTTTGACGTGATGAAAAAGGCAAAACAGCATACTTTCCAGATACTTACGAAACGCGCGGATCGCCTAGTGGAAATATCAGAAAAAATAAAGTGGCCGAAAAATGTCTGGATGGGAATTACTGTTGAATCAGAAGAATATTCACAAAGAATAGAGCAGATAAAGAAAGTACCTGCGGCCATACGGTTCATATCATTTGAGCCTTTGCTTTCAGGGATTGATGCTAGGCATTCGCTTCGCGGGATCGATTGGATCATCGTTGGCGGAGAGTCTGGTCCCGGCGCGCGCCCAATGAATTCAGAGTGGGTGCATGGGCTGAAACACATGGCAGAGCGTGATGGCAGCGCATTCTTCTTCAAGCAGTGGGGCGGAGTGAATAAAAAGAAAGCTGGAAGAATGCTTGATGGAATGATCTACGATGCCATGCCTGTCAGGGCTTAATGATAGATTCTCCAGTAATTTCTCGAATACCTATCACCATCGTATTTATTGCACTCGCCATTGAATCAAGGGCAAGCGCAAAGGTCTCCAGCTGACGCACCTGGTCGCCTGTTAGGATAATCACTTTCCCGTCTTTCGGCTCCGCTTCTTTCTCTATGCTCATTTCCTCTCCGCCACATTCCAGCATTGCATCCTTGCTCATTGTAGGATTCTACAAGGAGGCCAGGATGCTTGTATCGATTGCTTCACGAGAAGATTTTCACACCCAGCGCAACAATGTAATCGATCCGGCCAACACGTGCAACGTCACCGCGATGGTGAACGCCCTGCTCGCGTCGGGGATCCAGCTTCCCCCATATGAAGGCCAGCCCGAGGACGCCCTCGCAAAGATCCTCGACAGCCCCGAGGCGCATGAGAAGCTGGCCAGAGACTATCCCCAGATGGCAGCCATGCCGCCCCGCGAGGTCCATGCGCTTCTCTCCTGGGCGACGAATGAAAAGTTCTTGAAGAGGAAAGTGACCACCTTCGCCTCAAGCATCAGCATGAATGAGATCCTCTACCGTGTTTTCAAATTCAAGTGCGCCTCCGTCATCTCCACGACCATGACCAGGGGCGGCCACCTTGTGACGGTCTCTGGATTCTCCAGCACGCAGCGCCCCGAGAAAATCAACGGCCCCGGCGACCTCGATCTCACGAGCGTGCGCAGGGTGTACCTCCTCGACAGCTGGGGCGACTGGGCATCGGCTTACGAGCCAGGCTGCTCCGGCTTCAACGTGGCCGTATCGATCGATGAGCTCATGGCGATGGCGAAGCCCATCAGCGTGCAGCGGAAATGGGCGCATATCATTAGCCCGACGGGAGTCTTCTAATGTCCGAAGGATTGAAGGGGAAGCAGCTGACGCTCGGGGCGAAACTTGTCGCCGCGGCCATCGTGATCGCGAGCTACGGGGCAAAGGTTGCCGGTTTCGCCCCAGCCCTCAACGTCGACGACGCCATCAAGATCGCCGCATTCGTCGCGGTGATCTTCGTTCCTGTCGATGCTTCGCTCTGGGTGAAGACCTTCTTCGAGGGGAGATCCTCCGCATACATAGCAGCGCCCCGCGGCGCCGCGTCCGACCCTGGGGAGCTTTCCGGCGAAGAGAAGGAGGTGCCCCATGGCTAAGAAGCTTTCGCCCTGGGCCATCGTCGCGGGCGTTGCGCTCATTTTGGCCCTGACCGCGAGTACCACGATCGCCATCGTGCAAAGCTCGGCATTGAGAACGGAGAAGCAGGCCCAGGCATCCAGCATCGCCGCCGAAAAGGCGAAAGAGGAGGCATACCGTGAAATACTCGAAACCCCTAGCGGCGATCTTATTGATGATAGCCCTCACGCCGAAGCTCTGCGGGGCGCAAGAGACGCCCACGTTGACGAGTTCACCGCTGACGCAGCAGATCGAATCAGGGAAATCCTATCCAGGAGAAGTGGTCAAGGAACTCCTTGATGCCGTCTGGCTGGCCGGTGCCGACAAGATAAAGAACGCCTATTCGGAAGGCTACAAAGCGGGGCTGCTCGCGGCGTACCCGGACGAAGCGTATTGGAGAGAGCTGGCTTCAGGCATGAAGTCAGCGGCCGCCGCCCCGGGATGGGGCGCTGTACTTGGAGCTTCCGCCGGGGCGATCATCCTCGGCTTTTCCGCCGGCGTCATTACGTGCGCCGGATTCTTGGCGAAGTGAGGGCGTCATGAGCATCGAAGCGTTCTTCCTGAAATTGTCCGAATACGGCACGGCTCCCATTCTGCTGGTCCTGATCTTCGCGTTCGGCCTCTTATGGAAAAAGGTCGAGTCCAAATCCGAGGAAGACAAGAAGAGAACGGCAACCCTTCAAACGTTCCTTCAAAGCCTGATAAACGACATGAAAAAGGACTTCGAAGAACGTTATTCCGCCACGAACAAGCGGGTGGAAGACCTCGGGGCAAAGGTCGCGGGGATCGAACGAGATTACCTTCCGAGGGACGAGCATTACCGGGATTTCTCAGGATGGAGAACGGAGCTTGAGGGACTTCGAAATTTGATCATCGGCCTCTTCAAGGAGAAAAGTGAAAAATGAAATCAAACATTCTGCGCGGGAAAATTCTGGAGTTCCTCGAGCACATCTACCCCGACGGCGCCGATGAGCGAACGATCGTCGGCGTGTTCTACCAGTATTACCAGTATGACGATATCCAGGACGCGCTCAACTACATCACTGACAAAGGCTACGTGTCGATGAAGGAAGTTCCCCATCTTTACGAGAAGCAGAAGAAGGACCGCATCTATAAGGCAACTCCTGCCGGCATCGATCTTATGGATGGAACTTCGCAGGACCCGGCGGTCACAGTGTCGCCCAAGGAGGGATCCTGATGGGCCGCCGCTCAAAAGCCGATCTTCTCGATCTCACCGATAGAATCCTCGAGCTCTACACGCGCGATAAACTGACCATGCGCGAGATCGCCGATCAGCTGCAGGTTGAAGGATACGAGATCTCGCGAGAGGCGGTGAGGCGTTCGATCAAGGACTCGAAAGAGCTTGCGGCGGACATGCGGAAAAGCATCGAGGAAGCCCGCGTTATGATCGATGCGGTCCGCGACAACCCGAACACGGATCTGACAGAAGCGGTGGTAACGAGATTCGCCGGGCTACTCCTTCGTGATTCTCAGGAAATGGATGAGCTCAACATGGATCCTGGGGATGCCATCCTCGCCGCGGGGCGCCTGGCCAACGCCCAGGCGAAGCTGGGATCCGTGCGGCTCAAGTTCCAGAATGGTTACGAGGCGGCGAAAAAGGATGTCATAGCAAAGCTGAAGCGAGATCTCGCCGCTGATCCCGATCTTGCGGCGCGGCTTGTCGCTCTTGTGTCCAGCCTTTCCCCGGAGGCGTAATGGAACCGTCAATTGTCTCTGAGCTGGTGGGCAACTCGGAAGAACTCAAAGAAAGCGCTATCCGTAAAGCGCGCCGTGATTCCTGCGAGCATGACTTCTTCCTCTTCTGCCAGACCTATTTCCCTCACTACTTCGGCTCAGAGCCCGCGCCCTATCACCGGATCCTCATGGATATCGTTTCCTCGGGCAAGATGAGCAGCGACCAGGTCAATAGCCTTAAGCCGCTCATCAAGAGCAAATACCACGAGTATATGCAGGCGACGGATCACATCGCTGGCATTATCGACGTGGAGCCCCGCGGGTTTTCGAAGTCAACGCGATTCTCCCTTGCCTTCCCCATCTGGGTCGTCTTCTACAAGAAGAAGAACTTCCCCATTCTTTTTGCCGCTTCTCAGCGCCAGGCTCAAGAGAACCTCGAATCGATCAAGGACGAGATCGGTCAGAACGAGCGGCTTTTCGAAGACTTCGGGGATATGAAGGGGAAGATCTGGAAGGCCGACAAGATCACGCTTGCGAACGGCACAGCCATCTGCGCCCGCGGCGCCGGCGCTTCCACGCGAGGCATTAAGAACGGTCCGAACCGCCCCGATGTGGCGATCTGCGACGACATCATGACCGATGAGAGCGCCGCCTCGAAGGTGCAGCGCGACAAGCGATACCGCTGGTTCAAGCGGGTCGTACTGCCTCTCGGCAAGGACATCTTTCCGATCCTCATCAACACGATTTTCCATGAGGACGACATCGTCTGCAGGCTCTTAAAAGAGCTTACCGCAGGGCAGCTCAAGGGCTGGGTCGGGCTCCGCTTCGCGGCGAGGACCCCCGCCGGCGTATCGCTCTGGCCAGGATATTGGACCGAGGAGAAGCTCCGGAAGAAAGAGGACGAGGTTGGATCGGCTGCCTGGTCGACGGAGTACATGAACGAGCCGCTGTCCAGCGAAGACGCGATCATCAAGAAGTTCCACGACTACGATATGGGAGACGTCGCCATCGCGACCATGCGCAAGTACGGCGGCATAGACCCGGCCACCGGCGCGCACGACAAGTGCGCCTTCGACACGCTGGGCGATGCCGATGACGGAATCCTCTACGTGCTTGACTCCTGGGGCGAACGCCTCGCCGAGGCGGGCTTCCTCGAGAAGATCATCGCCACCTTCCAGATCTATAAGCACAATTCCATCGGTTTCGAGGATGTCGCCTTCCAGGGCATCTACAAGAACAACCTCATGGAGAAAGCGGCCGCGCTCCACGTATGGCTTCCGATCAACGGAAGGAAGACAGGCGGGCTCTCGAAGGTGCAGCGTGTCAAGGAAATGGCGCCTCTAATCGAGGCGGGATTCATCCGCTTCCGCGCCGATCAGAAAGAACTCAAAGAGCAGCTCTCGATGTTCACTCCGGACGGTCCTAAAAGCGCCTACGACGACGAGGCCGATGCGCTCTGGTACGCCTTCAAGGAAGCCCAGGAAGGAAAGCGCGGCCAAGGGATCCAGGCGATCGCCTCATGCACGACGAAGGTCGGGCAGAAACTTAACTCGATGTTGGAGAGGTTTAGACGATGAGTAAAAAAGAACTGCCGAAAAACGCCGACGCCTCGCTGCTCACTGCCAGGGTGATCAAGGTTGACGATTTCATGACGCGCTTCATGGGCTACATGCCGAACCCGGACGAAGTACTCTGCGATGCAGGCGAGGCGATCTCGATCTACCGCGAGATGAAGATCGACGCGAGAATCAAGAGCCTCCTCAAGGTGGCGAAGTCCGCGGTGCTCAACTACTCGATTCGCGTCGAGAACGGAGCGGCACGAGAGGCGGTCGCCAAGAAGGTGGCCGAGGCGCTCGGAAGCTCGCTCCTTTACAAGGCCGCGAAGCGGCTCCTCACCGCGATGGATTACGGGTATGCCGCTGTTGAGCTCGTTTGGAAAAACGATGATGGATGGTGGCGCCCCGACGACGTCGTGCAGCGCAAGCCCGAGCGGTTCGGCTTCGACGCCGAGGGACGGCTCAAGCATCGATCGAGCAGCGGGACGATGGTTGATCTCTATGACCAGGCGTACAAGTGGCTCGTCTGGCGCCACGACAAGGATCCCGAGAATCCCTATGGCACCTCGGTCTTGAAGGCGTGCTACTGGGCTTGGAAATTCAAGAAGGCCGGGCTCGAGTTCTGGCTCATGGCCACCGAGAAGTTCGCGGTGCCTTCGATCCTCGCCCTCTTCGAAGCGACCGGCGACGAGGCTACGATCAGGGCGCGCGCTGAAAGCCTGGCTGCCATGCTCAACGGAGTCTCCTCCGGGTCCGGGGCAGCGCTGGCCAACGTGAAGTCGGCGCAGATCATCTCGGCCGACGGCAAGCTCTCCGAGTTCAAAGCGCTCACCGATTGGTGCGATACGCAGTTTGCCTATGCCATCGTCTACCAGAGCCTCGCGGTGCAGGAAGCGGAGAACGGGACGAGGGCGCAGGCTGAGGTGCATGAGGATACCTTCCTCGCGGCGACGAAAGAGGTATGCCGCGACCTCGAGGAGGTCCTGCAGCAGATCGTCGACTGGATTGTTGAATTGAACTTCGGTCCCGATGAGATCGCCCCGACCGTCGCCTTTGACCTCGCCGAGTATGCGTCCTGGGCTACCGTGAAAAGCGCAATAGAGCTGGGGATCCCGGTATCGGAAAGCGCCCTCTACGATCGCTATGGCCTGCCAAAACCGGAGAAGGACGACGACACCTTCAGTAAGGCGCCCGTCGGAGCACAAGCAGCCGCGGGTCCATCGAGCCCTGAGTCGGCGCCGCTGGCGACGCCTGCGACCGATGTTCAGTCGACGGCGCTCAACGGCGCCCAGGTTACGGCCCTTCTTGAGCTTGCGTCGAAAGTATCCTCGGGCGAGATCCCGCTCGACAGCGCCAAGGCTATGGCCAAGGCATCCTTCCCCCTGGTGTCCGAGAAAGATATCGCGGCTATATTCGAGCCCTTGAAGGACTTCATCCCGGCCGTGAAAACGCTTTCGGATGATGAAAAAAAAAAGACTTCGCGGATCAGGATCCTGAATCGGGAGCCCTAGAAGACGAGCTTCGCAAAGCCGAGGATCTCGATGGCGCCGCGTCGGCGGCCTCCGAAAGGATCATCCCGCTCCTTCATGAGCAGGTCTCCTCCTGGATGGCTTCGGTCGACGCGGCAGGCGGCCCCGAAGCCGACGGGGCTCTCGATGTCCCGCTTCCTGGAATCAAGGCAGATCTCGTCAGCGACACCGAGCGCTGCCTGATCGTCTCCTACCTCTTGGGCATGTACCACGCTTCGCCCGAGGGGAAGATCGCTCTCGCCGACGATGATCCGGTCCCAGCGATCTCCTTCGACGAAGCCGCCAAGTATATGAAGACCAGGATCCCCATGACGAAAAAGGAATGGTCAGAGCTGGAGCCTAAGCTGCGCTTCCGCGCGTTCACGGTCGCAGCGCTCTCCACGCCTGACGCGATCGAGAAGGCCAATGGGATGGTCACCTCCGCGATCGAGGAAGGAAAGTCGAAGGCCGAATTCTGGAAAGACACGCGCGCCTTTGAGGCCGCGGGCTTGAGCAACGCCGCCCCGTTCTATTGGGAGAATGTCTACCGCACGAACATCCAGACCGCCTACAACACGGGCCGGGCGGCCGAGTACATGCGGGAGAACCCTGAATACCTGGAGTTCGTAGGGATCGACGACGGCCGGCAGTCCGAGATCTGCTATGCCCTGACACATCCCGCCATCGTGCTGCCGGCAACGCATCCTTTCTGGAAGACGCATTGGCCTCCCTTGCATTTCCGCTGCAGGTCGACGACGCGGGGGCTCTACCCCGAGGAGGTAGAGGCGCTGCGCGAGGCTGATCCTGCCTGGGGCGCCACCGATCTTGAGGGAGTGGAGATCCCGGAAACTGCTTCGAGCTTTGGAGAGAACCCCCTCGATTCGGAAAGCTTCTGGAAGATGACGCCGTCCATGAAGGAGCGCGCGAAGGAATACGGGCTCCTTGATACGATCGAAGCGTATGCGAAAAGCCTGGGGCTTCCGCTTGACGGCATCACGCTGCCGGCGGTCGAGAAGGTTGCCGAGACGGAGAGTCTGAAGAAAGTGCCGACCTTCGCCACAGTGCGCCAGGCCGAGAAGTGGGTGAAGGGAAGGCTCGCGGACGAATGCTCGTTCAAGGGCTGCGATGTCGATCTTGTGCAGGCGGTCGTCGAACGGCTCAATGACAACCTGGAGAAATACCCCGAGGCGAGGGAGAAGCTTGAATTCGTCGGCACGATTCAGGGGAGGAACCGGAATACTCAGAAGGGGGTCTCCGATTACTATTTCAAGCGATACTCCGAAGCCGGGGTCCCGGAAGAAACCGCACGAAAGTACGCCGAAGCCCAGGCTAAAAAGTACATCGCGAAATTCAAGGCTTCTCCTGGAACGATTGCCGAGTACATGCACAGCAATGCGGGGTGGAAGGCGAACGGCATCACGATCAATGAGAAGGTGCGGCGTCTCGATATCCTGAAGAATGTGGTCGAGCAGAATGGAAAATCAGGGTGGTTTCCCAAGATGCCAACGGATCCTGGATCGGTAATCGATCACGAAATGGGGCATCTCCTCGACGATGTCTACAAGGTGTCGGAGAGTCCCGAGTTCAAGAGTTTGGTGCAGGGGCTTACCCGTGAGCAGGTGGCAGGCGGGCTGTCGAAGTACGCCGCCACGAGCCCGCGCGAATTCGTGGCTGAAGCGTGGGCCGAATATACGAACTCGCCTAAGCCGAGAGACCTTGCAAAATCCTTGGGCGAGCTGATAATGAAAAGGAGGGCGCGATGAAAGACGAAGACCTGAAAAAGCTCAATGCGGAAATCGAGGCGGATCTCGACAAGGAATTCGAGCGGGAAGAGATCCCGCCCCTCTTCCCTGAATTCATCCCCGAGCAAGACGAAAAAGATGGGAAAGCCTCATTTTTAGATCAGCCGGGGCGCCGTGCAGGATCGTGACGCCTTCGATTTCTTCGCTATGCCGTTTAAAAACCGTTTAAATTCGTTTTGCGTCCACGGGTAGGTGAAATTCTACCAATTTCCTTGAAGGGCCCGTCCTGGGCCCTTTTTTATTCTTTTCGGAATCCGCCACTTTCCAGCATCGCTTCTCGGTACATGAGATGCTTACCTCATCATGAAGACAGTGAAACGAGAACTGGTGCACACAGGGATGTTCGGGCCGGACGGGACCGTCATTACGAAAGCCGACCTCGCTGATTGCGCGGAGACTTTCGATGGCAAGTGCCCCGTCTCTCTTGGTCACAAGCTCGCTGACTGGATGCCCAAGCTCGGCAACGTGAAAAGCGTCGGCCTCCAGGAAGATGGCGAGAGCCTCGTCGGGGATGTCGAAATGCACGACGAGCTCGCGGATGCCGTGGACGAAAAATTCTACGACGACATTTCGGTCGGCATCCAGACCAGGAAGAAGGACGGCAAGAAGTATCTCCATCACCTGGCCTTCCTCGGCGCCATTCCCCCCAAGGTCCGCGACCTCAAGATTTTCGGCGACAACCTCATTCTCGGCTTCGGCGACGACCAGGTCGTCTCCTATTCCGGGAAGAAGGAAGCAGCCGACGCCCCGAACACGGACCAGATCACCGAGGCGATTCGTCGCATCGCTGACAAGGGCCGCTCGGGATGGGTGCTTGAGGATGTCCTGAAGGCGCTGGGAGAGCTGACGGCATGGTGCATGGAGATGGTTGCCTCGGGCGCCAAGATCCCCGAGACCCTCATGCAGCAGCTGCAGCAGTTCTCGGACGAAGTCACCGCCAAAGGCGGCAAGGAGGAAAGCGTGGAAGACGCGAAGCTGAAGGAGGAGAACGACCAGCTGAAGAAAGACCTGGCCGACTCCAGGGCGAGAAACATCGCCACGGCGAAAACATCGCTGATCCAGGCGATGAACGGGAAGATCCCCAAGGACAAGCAGGACCTGGTCCTGTCGCTAGCCGACAGCCTTTCGGGATCCGAGGCCATCGAGCTTTCGGACGCCGACGGCAAGAAGGAGAAGGTCGGTCCGCTCGATGTGCTGAAGCGGGTGATCGAAGCCATCCCCGCCCCGGTGCGCGAGGGGAGAACGGATCTCGGCGATGAGGGCTCGAGCTCTCTCGACCTGAGCAAGCTCAACGGCAAGGTCTAAGGAGGGCCGAAGCATGAATGCGAAAATAGGATCGGTATCGCCGAGCTCGAAATCCATCGACGCGGGAATCCACCCGGGCGTCCTGGAGACGAGAGCGGCGGCGGCGGCAGAGGACATTCTCCCTGCCGGAGAGTTGGCGGCGTTCAACGCCGACGGGAACGTCATCCAGTACGATCCCGAAGGGGTAGCCCCTGCCAACGCAGTGGTGGGCGTCATCATGGAAGCGGTCGATACCGCTGCCGAGACTCCCGACACGGTGCTCATGGTTCACGGGACTCCGAGGCGCGACGCCTTGACCGTGAAAGGCGCAGCCGCTGATGCCGCCGCTATTGCGGCGCTCAGGGCGATCGGCATCTTCGCCGCGTAAAGAAGGAAACACACATGGAATCCGAACTGAAAAAATTCCTTACCCCGCAGGCGATCGTAAAGACCCTGGAGAAGCTCCCGGAGCTCAAGACTCCGGTCATGGATCTTCTCTTCACCGATCGCCGCAACCATCCCTCGACCATGGTCGGCAAGGACGACCTCGGGCTTCCCTCCGGGAATCTCCCGATCGTGCGGCGCGATGCCCAGTCTGTGCCCATCACCTCGCCCGACTCGAGCTTCGATTTCTTCGAGCCGCAGCCGGTCAAGCCGAGCGTCTTCGTTCCCAACTCCACGATCAACGACTTCGTGCATCTGGCCGCCGTGGACAAGGAGACGTTCGTCCAGAACAAGATCGACACGCTGCGCCGCGGGTGCCGGGCGACCGCCGAGGCGCTGTGCATCCAGGCCCTCACCGGGAAGATCACCTACCCGCTCTACCAGGGCGGCCAGCCGGCGGGAACCTACACCGTCGACTACGGCACGATCGGCGATCTCTCCGCCAAAGTCACGAAGAAGTACGACGCCGCGGGCGTCAAGGTTTCGGACATCGTGAAGGGCATCCCCGAAATCCTCGCCGGCCTCAAGGCCCGCGGAGTGGACGCGAACGATGTCCTCTTCCTCGTCGGCTACGATGTCTACGCCGCGCTCTGCGACATCGTCGGAGCGCAGACGAACTCCTCCCTCATGGGCCTCGGCCTGGACGGGATCTCCATCGGCGGCGGCATCAAGTTCACGCTGCTCAACGCGACCTACACCAACCTCAAGACCAAGGCCGAAGTGCCCGTCATCCCCGCGAAGCACATGCTCATCGTCGACAGGCAGTCCGGCTCGAAGCTGCTCTACGCTGCGCTGGACAGCATGGACGCGGGTCTACAGGCCATGCCGTTCTTCGTCAGTGAGGATATGAGCAGGGATCCTCCGGGCATCAAGCTGCTCGGCGAGTCCAAGCCCTTCCCCATCGTGAACGTCCGCGGCATCGCGAAGGCCCAGGTGCTCACCTGATCATAGGCCGAAAGCGAATTCGTAAAAGCAAGAGAGCGGGGCGCCATGATCGGCGCCTCGCTTTTCGAAATCAAGAAAAAAGGAGCTTCACCATGAAGAAGAAACTGATCACCTGCATCCTGTGCGCGATCGCCCTGGCGCTCTGCGCCAACCCCATCTTCGCCCAGCCGGTGGCGCCGCCCCAGGAGGTCGTCATCGGCGCCGGTCTTCCCGTCGCCGCGCCCGTCGCGATCGCGGTCTCCAGTCCGAAGATCGAGGCTGCAGCCGAAGTCGCTGTCTCTGTCCAGAAAAATGCGATGCGTATGAACCTGCTCTGGCTGACGTTCATCGCCATCGTCGCCTATTTCGCCCTTTTGGAATTTAAGAAGGTAACGAAAGCCATCAAGGGCTACTGCGAGAACTGCGTGACGATCAACGGACAGCTCCAAGAGTTCAGTATTCACGAGCCTGGTGAAGGAGCTCCGGCGGCGGCCGCCGCGCCGGCGGAGAAGAGCTAGGGCATGCAGCCAGCCCAGGCGGGCTAAAGACGTACATCGAAACGTTCAAGCATCAATGACGAGATAGGCAGGAGAGCACCATGACCGAGATGACGGAATTCGACGATCTGCTATTCCCCAAGGCTCCGGCCGCACGGACCACGCAGTATACCTCCGCCTCCATGGTGCTCGACGCGCTCGAACTGACCTATGCATCGGTGACGGCAGCGCTCTCCGCGTTCGAACAGGAAGATCTTGGAACCGAAGACGCTGCCGCCGCCGAACGAGCGCTCTCCAAGGCAGCCTGGTGGATCCTGGCGAAGCTGAGAAACACCAGGCACATCCTTGAGGATTTCATCCCGAAAGATACTGCATCCCTCCAGGAGATCATCGTATCCCGCGCCGTGTACGAGCTCATGCTGTCGACCGGCCAGGCGGGGCGCGCCTCGGAGCGCCGCGTCTCCATAGAAGAGATGGCCGCCGCCCTGTTCGGATCCGACTTTAAGTCGGCCGATTCGAGCGACAAGCCCGGCGCCTCGATCGGCGTGGTCGCGATCGCCAAGCGCAAAAGGTTCCCCGAATGAAGTCGGGCATCGTTTCAAACGGCTACCTCACGACGGTGACCGAACGGCTGCAGGATTCAAGAATGCTTTCCGGTCTCGGCGCCCGAGCGGTGTCGCTTGTACAGAAGAATATCCGCGACGGCGACTGGACGCCGAACGCCCCGCTGACACGAGCGATCAAGGGAGGCACGCCTAAGCCGCTCATGGACGAGGGGCATCTTGTCGCCTCGATCGACTACAGGGTTGAAGGCAGCACGGTCATCGCCGGCACAAACCGCCCCGGTTCGAACGTGATCCATGACGGCGGGACTTTGAAGCCCGTCAGCACCAAGTTTCTGGCGATCCCCGCGGGGCGCGCGACGAAGACCCTTATGGGCGTCTACGGCCTCACCGCCAGGGCTTGCATCGAAGGCATGAAGAATGCCGGTTTCACAGTGTTTTTCAGGCAATCGAAAGGCGGTCAATCCGGCGCGGTCTTGTACCTCGCCCCGAAAGCCAAGGAAGGAACGGAGCCGGAGATCCTCTTCGTCCTGAAGACGGAGGTGGTCATCCCCGCACGATATTTTCTCCGGCTGCCCGAGGAGTCGCTCGCGATGCTGTCGCGATACCTTCTCGGCTTCGCGGCACGGATGGAGGACTAGATGACGAATCAAGACGTGCTCGACAAGGTCGTCGCGGCCATCGGCAGCACGGTAGGCGTGCGGGCGGAGCTCGAGCCTGCAGCAGAACTCTCCGGGGATCCGCTGATCACCGTGCGGAACAATCCGCCGGCGAAACGAGTTTCCAGGGAATCCGATGACGGATCCAAGCTCACCTGGTATCGATCGATGACTTGTGTCCTTTTTCTCAACGCCTCCGGCTCGGGAAACAAGGCCATGCGAAAGTTGATGCAGACGCCATCGGGCAAAGTGGCCGCGCTCTTCGACAACGACGACGGCGGCTTCGATGTCGCCCTCGACGGCACCGCGACCTGGTATGCGGCGGTCACGGGCAAGCTGAGGCCGGGGGACACCTTGAGCAAGGATCCGGAGAAGGCGGGGTCGTTCAATTGGCAGGAATCATGGGACGTCGTGATTTACGTCCCCGAAAGCGCATTCGCGTAAAGGAGAAAGGGTATGGCAGACGCAGTCGAAACGGTAGCGGCGAATGGATCGCTGACCGGGGTCAAGAAAGGTAAGGAAGGTTTCGCCAGGTTCAAGTTCCCGGCGAATCACATGGGGCTCGCAGCGTTCGCCGGGGAACCGATGGAAGCCTATGTCCAGGACTGGAGCCTGGACGGCGCATTCGCCTACAGCGATGTCACGCCGATGGGCGAGGTGGACAAGGTCAACGAGCTCGACGATGTCGAGTCTTCCGGCTCCGCCAATTTCAATTTCAGGACCGGGAGCGCCCCCCTGCTTGGCTTCATCTCCACGTTCTCCAAGGTGATCGATCACGGCGTTCTGCCCGCGAACGATGTCTCGGTCGAAGCGACGCCCGAGGTGGAGATCTCGGTGCAGCTCTTCGTGGACGCCAAGCATTACTGGGACGGCATCATCCAGCTGCAGAGCGTCAACGCCAAGGGATCGGTCGGATCCACGACCACGTTCGGCGTAAACTGGAAGTTCGTCGGCAAGCCGACGTATCACCGCCTGCCCACCGCCACGGTCAGGGCGTAAGGAGAGCATTGCATGAAGCTGGCGTTTCCGTCCGAAAGCACGATCGTGCTCGACATCGGGGCGAACAAAGATCTCCCCGATGCCGAGAAGGTCAAGGCTACCATCAAATGGCCGACGGTCAAGGAAAATGGGGATATCCCGAAGCTCGTCTATGAGGATGTCCCCATGCCGACCGAAGAGAACCCGCTGGCGGTGAGAAGCCGAGCGACTCACAAATCGCTGCAGGATTTCGCCGATGCCGTGCTGCGGCGACAGGTGACGAAGATCGAAAACCTCGAGGGCATCGCCACCGGGGAAGATCTCGCCAACCAGCCCGAAGACGCCGCGGCCGAGATCATCTGGGCGATCATCGTCGCCTTCCGCGCGGGACCGGGCGCGGTCATAGAGAAAAAAAAAGACTAGTCGAAGTGCTCTCTCTCCTGGCCAGCGGGTATGACGAAGAATTCGAGCCCGCTGGCGGGTGGGAGATGGCGAGACGTGACGGGCGAACGATTGTGCTTGCCGGAAAAGAGATCGTTGTCGCGGAGATCCCTTCGATCCTCGCCGACAAGGATTGGGCGATTCCGGTAATCAACTTCGTTCGCCTTTCACAAAATTATGGATGTCCATGGGGAACTGTCGGCTGGCTTGATTGGCCGGATGCATACCTGGAGATCCGCGAAGCAATCGAAGCTGCCGATCAAGCGCTCAAGGAGAAATAGATCATGCTTGCCGAGGAACGTGCTAGACTGATCCTGGAGCCCGAACTCGACAAGGCTACCACCGGGCTCCAGAAAGTAATCGACCAAGAGAAGAAGGTCGGGGACCAGGCGCAGAATGTCGCAGTAAAGCGCGAGCAGCTCGAACGAGACTTCTCCAAGAAAGCCTTTGAACAATCCCATTCCCGCGTAGAAAACCTCAAGCGCGAATTTCAGGAGAGCCTCTCCGAAGCCGAACGATACGGGGCGAAGCGGGTCTCTATCGATGCCTACTATACGAAAGCGATCAACGATGCCCAGGCTGACGCGCTCGCAGCGCAAGGCCAGAAACTCAAAGGGGTGGGCCAGGGGCTTACCGTGGGCGTCACGATGCCCATCCTCGCTGCCGGCGCCGCGGGGTTGAAGTTCGCCGCGTCCATGGAAAGCTCCGCCGTGAAATACGGCGTCCTGCTCGGTGACATGAGCAAGGGCATCCCGTTCACCGAAGACCTCAAAGCACTCGCCGCCGAGACCCCGCTTGCCTTCGGAGGGCTCGACCAGGCCGCGCAGACGCTGCTCGGATTCCAGGTCCCCGCCGAGGGTCTCTTGGACAAGTTGCGCATGATGGGTGACCTGTCAAAAGGAAACTCGGAAAAGCTTCAGGGAGTGACGCTTGCCTATGGGCAGATGTCCGCTGCCGGCAAAGCGAACATGCAGGACCTCAACCAGCTCATCAACGCGGGCGTGCCCATTCTTGGCGCCCTGGCGAAGAGCATGGGGAAGCCGATTCCTGAGATCCGAAAGATGGTGGAGGAAGGCAAGGTAGGATTCTCCGATGTAGACAAGGCGCTCAAAGGCCTCGTCTCCGAGGGTGGGCTCTTCCATGACATGATGAAGCGCGTGGCGGAGACCGCCGAGGGAAAACTCTCCACTTCCCTTGATTCGCTGAAGAACGCCGCCGGCGCGGCGATGGAAAGCCTGATCCCGCTCGTCAAGGACATTCTCGATGGCGTCACCGGGGCGGCCGAGAAGTTCGCTGCACTCGATGAGGGATCCCGCCGGGCGATCCTGGCAATGTTGGGTGTCGCTGCCGCCTCTGGGCCGATCCTCACGGCATCAGGAAGCGTGCTGCAGCTGGTAGCGGCATACCAGAAACTGGACAAGGCAGCCTTGGCCGCGAAGCTCACGATGCTCGCCTCAAGCCCCGTGGGTTGGGCGATCGCGGCTGGGACGGCGATCGCCGGGGGGATCGCGCTCATCAATAAAGCGGAGCGCGAGCATGAAAAAACGCTGAAAGACAAGGTCGGAGCATACCAGCAAAATCAAGCGGAAAGCGCCAAGCTCGCAAAGGAATATCAAGCCCTCCATGACAAGACGAAGCTTTCAGCTGATGAGCAGAAAAGGATGGGCGATCTCGCTCAAATTCTAAGGGACAAGTACCCAGGGCTTACCCAGGATACGCTCAACCTTGCGGCTGCAAATAAGACTCTCGCCGGAGATGTTGAAGCAGCCGCGTTGGCTACGGCAAGAAAAGCTGCAGAAGAACTACTTCCAAAGTCTGAGTCAAGATATGTCCAGGCGGTTAAAGAACTGGGAAATTATTCCCAGACCCTTGAGAACCTAAAAAAACTCCCCGATGGCGGGAAGTACCTGGGGATTTCAAAATCAGAAACCCAAAAATATGAAGGCTATGTCAGCGCGCTTCGTAGCGAAGTGGCGCAATTGCAGATTGATATTGAGACCTATAAAGAAACCTTGTATGGGATTCCAAAGCAGATTCCCGGAAATAATGCTTCTAAAGGGAATAGTAGCAAGACAATCCTGAGCGATGATGAAAAAGCATCGGAGCATATCAAGCTCGTAAACGCCGAGCTGGATAAGAATGTCGCTGTACTAAACGCCCGAGCCTCTGCATTGGGACAAGAGGCATCGAACCAAGAGCTGTTGAATCTGCATGTTAATGCGTATACGAAATTAATTACTGAATCCAATGGTCTGGTCACGAGCAACAATTCCGCAGCGATTGCCTTGCGTGAAAAAATTCAGATGTATGACGCGGCGGTAACAGAAGACGAAGAATTCAAGCGGAAGATCGCAGC
>MTLD01003828.1_pt2 | contig 35887 bp, 36 predicted proteins | sample 1982471 | NCBI WGS metagenome assembly MTLD01 (sample SAMN05712604, study PRJNA340218) | biofilm metagenome | isolation source: sample SPM anode biofilm adapted to -50 mV | place: USA | collected 2012-02-03 | reverse complement strand
GTCAACAAGGTCTGACCCGCCCCCTTCCCTCCCGGGCCCCGGTTCCGCCGGGGCCCGCCGTGTACCCGCGGTTGGCGCTGCATACTGGAGCCATGTGGAAGTCCTTTCCGAGGTCCTACCGCCTGCTGGCCGCGCTGTTCCTGGTCACCCTCCTGGCCGGGCTGCTGCTGGCGGACCTGGGGGCCTCCTCCCAAGCTGAGCGCCTGGCCACCCTGTCGGCGGGGCTGCTTCTCGGCACAGGACTCCGCGTGTGGCTGACGGGACTCTGGGGCCGGCGGGACCTGCTGCGGGCCGAGGCCGCCTGGGCGGCCGGGGACACGCCGGCGGCGGTGCTGGAGGCCCTGCCCCGGCGCCTCCGCGCCACCGGGGAGCTCGGCTACCGCATCGAGTTGCTCCGTGGCGCGGCCCACCTCGCGCAGGGGGACCGGGACCGGGCCTGGATGGATCACCTCGAGGCCCAACTGGCGCGGCTGCCACTCTGGCGCAGGCTGCTCGTGGCCCCCTACTTCCGCCAGGTCCCCGAGCGCCCCTCCGACCGCCGGCTGGCCTGGGGGGACCGGCTCATCCGCTTGGCCCCCACCATGCCCCGCCTGCGCCACCTTCAGGGCATCCTCCTCCTTCGCCGGGCCACGGACGCCTTCCTGCCCCGTGCCTGGGAGCGGTTCTCCGAGGCTCTCCCCCTGGCCGCGGAGGATCCGATGATCCTGGAGGACCTCATGCTCGCGGGGCTCCACCATGGCCAGGAAGAGCTTGCCCTGCGGGCCCTGAGGCAGCTGGTGGACCGCCATGGGGACCCCCGCCTGCCCTGGGACCGCACCGCACCGGCCATGCACTTCCTGCGGAACGAGCGGTGGACCGAGGCGCTGGCCCTGGTGGCGCCCCTCCCCCCCGCCCTCCGGAACCATCCCATCCACTGGCTGGCGGAGACCGTCGCCCGGCGTCGCCTGGGCGACCGGGAGGGAGCCTGGCAGGCCGTGGAGGCCGGCGTTCTCCGCCTCCCGGAGGCCTTCCGGCTCTGGATGGAGCGCTACCAGGTCGCCCTCGAACGGCGGGAGGAAGCGGCTGCCTTCGAGAGTCTCGAGCGGGCCTGGGACCTGATTCCCGAGGGCGACGAGGGCCGCGCCCTGCGGGACGAATGGCACCTCCGGCGCGCCGAGTTCGCCTTCTGGTGGGAGGACGATCCCGAGTTCGCCTGGGAGTTGCTGGCCAAGGTGCCGCCGGAGCGGCAGGGCGACCACCACCCGCCACTGGCCCTGCAGCTCCGCGTCGCCCTGGGCGAATACGAGGAGGCCTACCGGGAGGTCACCGGGCGGCTGGCGGCGCGGCCGGACGACTTGGACCTGCTCATGCTCCAGGCGGACTGCCTGGCGGGCCTGGAGGCCTGGGAGGCCCTGCCCCCCTTCCTCGAAGGCCTGGGGGAGGCCGCCCGAACCCGTTCCGCCTACTGGCACCTCCACGGCCTCGCCCTCGCCAACCTCGGCGAACCCCTGCCCGCCCGGCTGGACCTGGAACGCGCGGCCCGGATGGAGCCCCACCATCTCCGCTACCTGCTGGACGCGGGCCACGCCTGCGCCGAACTGGGCGAGTGGGAGCGGGCGGAAAGCCACTGGCGGCAGGCCCTCCAGATGGACAGCCAGTCCGAGGAGGCGCTCATCCAGCTGGCGGACGCCCGCCGCGAATTGCAGGATGCCGAAGGCTCCCGGCGCTACCTCCGGGAATGCCTGCTCCACCATCCCGAATGCCGGGACGCCCAGGCCCGCCTCGCGGAACTGGAAGCGAACTGAAGCAGCGGTTCCAGGTCAGATCTTCATCAGCTTGAAGGCGTTGGTGTCGGAGTCCGATCCCAGGTAGGCGTAGGTGTCCAGGTTCGTCACGCCGCCCCACTGCTCCAGGGTGAGGAAGGAGAATTGCCATCGTTCGGTGGGATTGGAGGCCGATCCGCCGTGGTTGAACGTGATGTTCTGGACGCCGTTGACCAGGTTCGTGGCGGACCTCCAGCCCACGCAGAGGGCCACGGGCTTGGTGAGATCTAGTCCGAGCCTGGAGGCGTAATCGATGCTTGAGGCGGAGACGGTCGGGTAGGGCGCGGAGGGCAGGTTGTTCGGATTCGGCAGCTGCTGCTGCGTGACTTCGCTCAGGCCGAATTCCAGGTCCAGGACCTTGAGAGAGATCGGGTCCCGCTTGATCACCATCCAGGTCTTGCCCGTGACCTGGAGGGCACGGTCCCCGTAGATGTTCAGCCAGTAGAAGGTGTTGGGGATGTCACCGCGCCAGTACTCATAGGTCTCCGTCGGAGCGGGAGGCGTGCTGGTCGTGGACGAGGAACCCGCGCCTCCACACGCCAGAAGACCGATGGCCAGACACAGAGACACCAGCAGGAACCGGCAGCGCATATATGACCCCAGGGTTGGTTGGTTCTGGGCCCATGGTGGCCCTCCCGGCGGCCAGGCGCAAGGCCGGATTGGGAGCCCCCTAGAAAAAAGGGGCGGGCCGGTCAGTCCTGCTTCCCCTTCAGGAGGGAGATCTTCGTGTCGAAGCGGGTCTGCTCCTCGGGGCTGGCCCAGCGCTTGGCATTCTCCAGGGCCTTGATGGCGTTCTTCGTCTTGCCCTCGGCCAGGAAGATGCGGGCCTGGAGCAGGTGGAAGTCGGGTTCCTGGGGCAGCAGCCGGATGGCCATCTTGATGCGCTTGGAGGCCTCGTTCCAATCACTGTTCGTCATGGCCTCCTCGGCCAGGAAGGCGTTGAAGTAGGGATCGTGCTTCCGGACCTCCAGCCCCCGCTCGCGGAAGACCTGGGCCTCCTCCATGCGCCCCTCCGACCTCAGGAGGGTCTCCATGTTCCCGCAGGCGCTGCCGTCCCGGGGATCCACGTCCAGCGCCTTCCGGAAGGAGGCCTCCGCATCCTTGTCTTGGCCCTGCTCCCGCTGGACCACCCCCAGGATGTTCCAGCCCACCCCGGAACTGGGGTCCACTTCGATGGAGCGGTGGGCCTCCGCCATGGCGTCGGCCGGCCGCAGGCCCTCCAGCAATTCCACGGCCCGATTGCTGTGGAAGAGGGCCAGCACCCGCTTCTGATCGAGAATCGCCACCATCTGGGAACCGCGGCGCATCTCGGGCAGGAAATCCGCGATGAGCTCCTGCCCGATGTTCCCGGAAGGCACCACCGCCACCACATGCCGCTCGTAACGGACGGTGCTGCCCACCCGCCGCCAGCGGCTGATGCGGAGGGACTCCCCGAACCGGGCCTCCAGGTTCACGGACCGGCAGGCGGCGATGTAGAGGGCGGTGAGGGACAGGCAGTTCGCCTTGCGGTCGCGCCAGGCCTCCTTCACCGTCCGGGTGTACTCGTCGTCGTAGACCATGCCCAGCCCCCCCTCCTCCACCGGGGCGAAGAAGGCCCGCAGGAGGGAGGCGGTCTTGGACGGCGTGCTCACCTGGTTCAGGGTGTGCTTCCGGGCGAAGGTCTGCAGCTCCGGGGGCGGCGCGAAGGGATCCTCCCCTGCCGCCAGGCTCGTCATTCCGATGAGGAAGGCCAACAGGATTCGGCGCACGGCGATCTCCGAGCTCAACATAGGTCTACGGACAGGGACTTCAATCGGTTATGAGATGCTTGGGAATGAATGGAGGCAGCATGCCATCTCCCACCGCCGTCGTGTGCGCCTATTCGAGCGTGGGGACTGCGGCTCTGGAGGGGCTGCTCGGCGCCGGCGTGAAGGTCCTGGCCCTCTACACCTACGCCCAGGGTCCCGACGAGCAGTGGTTCACCCCGCCCGAGGCCGTCGCCCGGACCCGGGGCATCCCGGTCCACATGGCCCCGGCCTTCAACGACGACGGCGTGTACGAGGCCATCCGGTCCCTCGCGCCGGATTTCCTCTTCAGCTTCTACTTCCGGGAGATGATCCAGGCGCGGTTCCTCGCTCTGCCGCGGCTCGGCGCCTACAATCTGCACGGCAGCCTGCTGCCGAAGTACCGCGGCCGGGCCCCCCTCAACTGGGTGCTGGTGAAGGGGGAGCCGGAGACCGGCATCACCCTCCATGCCATGACCCCGAAGCCCGATGACGGTGACATCGTGGCCCAGGCCCGGCTGCCCATCGATTGGGACGAAACCGCCCTCAGCCTCACCCGCAAGGCGGCCGAAGCCGGCCTGGCCCTGGTTCGCGGAGCCGTCCCCGGACTCGTGGACGGCACCGCCCGCCGCATCAGCCAGAAGACCCTCGGCCCCTCGACCTACTTCGGCGGCCGGAAGCCCGCAGATTCCCGCCTGGACTTCGCCATGCCCGTCCAGGAGGCGTTCAACCAGATCCGCGCGGTGGCCGATCCCTGGCCCAACGCCTTCCTGGAGACGGACCGGGGGACTGTGAAGGTGGCCTGGGCCCTGCCCTCCGCCACGGCCTGCCCTCCCGGCCGCTTCCGGCTGACGCCCGAGGGCGTGCTCCTGGGCTTCGCCGATGGGGCCCTGGCCCTGAGGGCCCTCCGCGGGGAGGGAGAGCGCACCGAGCGCCCCACCGAGCAGGCGCAGATCCTCCGCGACCTGGGTGTCCCCGAGGCCTGAACCGGGTATCCTGGCGCGCCCACCCGCGAGGAGCCCATGCGCAGCGTGATCACCGGAACCGGCCTCGGCCTGCCCCCGCATGTCGTCACGAACGCGGCTCTGGGCGGGATCATGGACACCTCGGACGAGTGGATCCGCACCCGCAGCGGCATCCAGGAGCGCCGCTACGCGGAACCGGGCCAGGGTTCCGCGGACCTCGGCGCCATCGCCGCCCGCGCGGCCCTCGCCGATGCGGGCCTGAATCCCGGGGATCTCGAGGCCGTGGTCTTCGCCACCATGACGCCGGACCACGTGCTGCCCGGCAACGGGCCCCTGCTCCAGGCGATGCTGGGCCTCCGCACGGACCTGCCCACCTTCGACCTCCGCCAGCAGTGCAGCGGCTTCCTGTACGGCCTGGAACTGGCCGACCTCCTCATCCAGAGCGGCCGGTACCGGCGGGTGCTCCTGGTGGGTGCCGAGCTGCACACGGGCTTCATGCCCTGGCACCTGGGCTGGGACACCCTCATCGGCCGCTCCACCCGCGAGGTCACGGAGGCCGAGAAGGCCGAGAACACCCTCAGCCGCGACCGCACCGTGCTCTTCGGCGATGGCGCCGGCGCCGTGGTGATCGAAGCGCGGGAGGGCAGCGCGGGACTCCTGCAGACGCGCCTCTACACCGACGGCAGCGGCGCGGGCGTCCTCACCATGCACGGCGCCAGCTTCAAGCGCCGCCCCTTCGTCACGGCGGAGCAGATCCAGGCCGGCGAGACCATCCCCGTCATGTCAGGCAAGGAAGTCTTCAGGTCGGCCGTGAACCTCATGCCCCAGGCGGTCCGGGATGTCTGCACCCGGGCCGGCGTGGCCGTGGAGGACCTGGATCTGGTGCTGGTCCACCAGGCCAACCTCCGCATCATCGAGGGGGTGCAGAAGGCCCTGGGCCTGCCCCCGGAGAAGGTGCCCCACAACATCGAGCGCTATGGCAACACCACGGCCGCCACGCTGCCCATCCTCTTCCACGAGTGCGTGAAGGACGGGCGGATCCGGCCCGGCATGCTGATCGCGTTCACCGCCCTCGGATCAGGCCTCCACTGGGGTGCGGCCCTCTACCGCGCCTGACTTCCCGGAGCCGGGGGCCGATTGCGGATGGCGATGCGGCGGTCTAGAATCCTATGAAACCCTGGAGCTTCCATGCACATCCGCCCTCTGGCCCTCGGCGCCGCCTTGGCGCTGGTCCCCGCCCTCGTCCTCTCCGCCGGCGCCTCCCGGTCCCGCAAGCCCTCGACCGGCCTCGTGAGGACCGCCAAGGAGGCCAAGGCCATCGCCGAGCAGGAGACCGGCGGGAAGGCCGTGAGCGCCCGGCGCATCCCGTTGAACGGAGCCTCCGGCGGCTGGGAGGTGGATGTCCACATGCCCCACGAGGACCGCGGCTGGCGCTGCGTCATCGACTGCGACACCCGCACCGTCCACACCAAGACCCACATCGAGAACCCCGGGGGGAAGCCCAAGGAGAAGGAGCCCTCCGTCCGGATGATCAGGGGCACCCGCTGACCGCTCCCCGGCGGCCGCCCGCCGTTCGCCGGTTTTTCCCACTCGGCGCCCGGCGAACCTTGACAGCCCTCCCTAGAATCTAGGGTGCGGCAGGTGCCGCGAGGAGACACCCACATGGGTCTGATGGACTGGGGCAAGGCCCAATTCATTGAAATCATCGAGTGGCTGGACGATTCGAACGACACGCTGGCCTGGCGCTTCCCTGTGCGGGACCAGGAGATCAAGAACGGCGCGAAGCTGGTGGTGCGCGAGAGCCAGGAGGCCGTCTTCGTCAACGAGGGCCAGCTGGCCGATGTCTTCAAGCCTGGCACCCACACGCTGACCACCCAGAACCTGCCCATCCTCGCGGATCTGAAGGGCTGGAAGTACGGTTTCGAGAGCCCCTTCAAGGCCGAGACCTACTTCACCTCCACCAAGCTGTACAACGACCTGAAGTGGGGCACCTCGAACCCCATCATGATGCGCGATGCCGACTTCGGCATGCTGCGCATCCGGGCCTTCGGCATCTACTCCATCCGAGTCGCGGACAGCGGCACCTTCCTCAGACAGCTCGTGGGCACCAACGGTGTCTACACGGTGGAGGACATCTCCGAGCAGCTCCGCAAGACCATCATGAGCCGCTTCACGGACACCCTGGGCGAGGCGAAGATCCCCGCCCTGGACCTGGCCGCGAAGTACGACGAACTGTCCGACCTGGTGAAGCAGAAGCTCCAGGACGAGTTCAAGACCATGGGCCTGGAGCTCTCGAAGTTCTTCGTGGAGAACATCAGCCTCCCCGAGGAGGTCGAGGCCATGATGGACAAGCGCACCAGCGTGGGCATGATGGCCCCGGTCATGGGCGCCTACACGCAGATGCAGGTGGCCGACAGCATCCCCCTGGCCGCCCAGAACCCCGGCGGCGTCGCCGGCATGGGCATGGGCGTGGGCCTGGGCTTCGGCATGGGCAACATGATGGGCCAGCAGATGACCGGCGCCGCCCAGCAGATGGGCCAGCAGGGTTTCCCGGCGGGCAATGCCCCCGCGGCCCCCGCGGCGCCCATGGCCCCCGCGAAGTCCCTGAAGGAGGAACTCACCGAGCTCAAGGAGCTCTTCGACGGCCAGCTCATCACCCAGGCCGAGTACGACACCCAGCGGGCCGCCATCATGAAGAAGCACGGGATGGGGAACTGAGGTTCCTGAACCGGGCGGCAGGGGCGGCGGAAGCCGCCCCCGCTGGTTCTCAGGGGTGGTGGCCGCAGTGGTCCTGGTCGTGCGGATCCGCATCGTGCTGGTGGATGAAGCGGTGGTGGTGGCGCTCGGCCATCTCGCGGGTCTCGAAGTGGAGCGTCAGGTGCCGGACGCCGAACCGGTCCGCCATCAGGTGCTCGATGGCGTGGAGGTAGCCCTCCGTCTCGTCGAGCCGCTGGGCCTCCACGATCACGTGGGCCGTGCAGACGGTGAGGTGGCTGCACACGCGCCAGGAGCGGAGGTCCTCCACCCCCAGAATGCCGGGAAGCCCCAGCAACTCGGTGCGGGCCTGCTCCTGGTCGAAGGCCGCCCGGTGCATGAGGATGCCCACCGCGTCCCGCAGCAGCTTCACGGCGCCCCAGAGGATGAGTGTCGCGATGGCGGCGGCCAGCAGGGGATCCACCCAGCGCCAGCCCGTGAGGCGGATGACCACCATGGAGAGCATCACCGCCACGTTGGCCAGGCTGTCGCCGAGGGCGTGCAGGTGGGCGCTGCGCAGGTTGAGATCACGTTCCTGCCGGGTCCCCGCAGCGGGCACCAGGATCCAGGTGGCCAGCAGGTTCAGGGCGAGTCCCGCCCCGGAGAAGCCGATGGCCCAGCCCAGGCGGATGGGGTGGGGATGCGCCACCCGGTCCCAGGCCTCCACGAGCACGGCGGCCGCCAGGGCCACCAGCAGGAGCACCCCCATGAGGGTGTTGAAGATCTCAAGGCGGTGCCAACCGTAGGTCCAGCGGTCGTCCGGCTCCTTGTGGTTGGCCACCCGGATGCTGCCCATGGCCAGGAGGTTGACCACCGTATCGTTGAGGTTCTCCAGGCTGTCGGACACGAGCCCGAGGGAGCCCGTCCACAGGCCGCCGAGGCCCTGCACCAGGAAATTCACCCCGAAGACCAGGGAGCTGAGCGCCAGCCGCCCGGTGGTGGTGGGGCCGTGGGAATGGCTCATCACTCGCCCTTGTACTGGGGCCTGCGCTTCTCCTTGAAGGCCGCCAGCCCCTCCAGGCGGTCCTTCGTGGGGATCACCTGGGCGTAGCAGGCCTGCTCGAAGGCCAGGCCCGAGTCGCGGTCCAGTTCCAGCCCCCGGTTCACCGCCAGCTTCGCCATGCGCAGGGCCACGGGGCCGTTGGGGAGGATCTCCCGGGCCAGGGCGAGGGCGGCGTCGAGGGCGCTTCCGGCGGGGACCACCCGGTCCACCAGGCCCAGCCGCCCGGCCTCGGCCGCATCGAGGCGGCGGGCCGTGAAGATCAGCTCCTTCGCCCGGGAAGTGCCGATGAGGCGCGGCAGGCGCTGGGTGCCGCCGGCGCCGGGGATGATGGCGAGGGCGGTCTCCACCAGGCCCAGGCGAGCCTCGGCCCCGGCCACGCGGAGATCCGCCGCCAGAGCCAGTTCCAGCCCGCCGCCAAAGGCCGCGCCCTCCAGCGCGGCGATCACGGGCACGGGGAGATCCTCCAGTTCCGTGAACCCGCCTCGCAGTCCGTGGACGAAGGCCGCCACCTCGGGCGCGGCCATGGCGGCCCGCTCCTTGAGATCGGCCCCGGCGCAGAAGACGCCGGGCACGAGGCTGTGCAGGACCACCACCCTGACGGAGGGATCGAAGCGCAGGTCAGCCAGGGCCTGCCGGAACGCCTCCATGAGCCGCCGGCCCAGGGCGTTCTTCGCCTCCGGCCGGTCCAGGCCCAGGAGGACGATGCCCTGGTCGTCGCCGGTCAGCCGCTCGAGCCGGATCTCCATCGCCGCGCCCGCCGGATCAGGCCAGCTCGACGATGGGATCGCCCTCGTTCAGGAACTGGTCGGGGGCCACGAAGACCTTCTTGACCGTCCCCTCCTCGGGGCTACCCACGGGGATCTGCATCTTCATGCTCTCGATGATGACCAGATCCTGGTCCTCGCTGACGGAGTCGCCCTCCCCCACGCACAACTCCAGCACCTTCCCCGCCATCTCGGCTCGAACCACGGCCATCGTCCACCCCATCGAATGCGATGGCCCCAGTCTAGCGGCTATTCGTCCTTGTCAGAATCGCCGATGACCACCAGGTCGTCATCCTCGTAGGCGAAGTCGCCCTCCTCGATGAGGATCTCGCGGATCTTCCCGCCCTCGGGGGCGTTGATGTAGAAGGACGTGCGGGAGACATCCGTGCCCTCCAGGATCATGAGGGGCTCGTCCTCCTCCACTTCCTGCCCGGGGCGGACGAGGACGTCCACCACGTACCCCGGCCATTCGGCCCGCACGATCATGCATCCTCCCTACGCGTACCCGCGATCTGGCCGGGAGAGTATGCCGGGGAAGGGGCCGGCGCAAGTCCCGGAAGCCGTTCTTTCCGTCACATCTGCCCTCTGGGATACTGGAGGGCTTGGAGGATCGCATGGCCGTCGCCTGTGGCATCGTGGGGCTTCCCAACGTCGGGAAGTCCACCCTTTTCAACGCCCTCACCCGTGCGGGCGCGGCTTCGGCCAACTATCCGTTCTGCACGATCGAGCCCAACACCGGCGTGGTGGACGTCCCGGATGCCCGCCTGGACGCCCTGGCGGAGATCGTGAAGCCCCAGCGCGTGCTGCCCGCGGCCCAGGAGTTCGTGGACATCGCGGGCCTGGTGCGCGGCGCGAGCAAGGGCGAGGGCCTGGGGAACGCCTTCCTCGGCCACATCCGGGAGACCGACGCCATCGTCCAGGTGGTCCGCTGCTTCGAGGACGGCAACGTCACCCACGTGGAAGGCGGCGTGGACCCCGAGCGCGACTTGGGGATCATCGAGACCGAACTGGTGCTCAAGGACCTGGAGGCCGTGGAGAAGGGGCTGGAACGGCACCGGAAGGCCGCCAAGACCGGCAACAAGGAATCCCAGGCCCTCGTGGCCATCCTGGAGAAGGCCTACGCGCTGCTGGACCAGGGCCGGTGGGCCAGCGCCGCCGGGCTCTCCGCCGAGGAGCGGGCCCTCATCAAGTCCTACGGACTGCTCACCCTCAAGCCCACCCTGTTCGTCGGCAACATCGGCGAGGAGGACATCCGCGATCCTCAGGCCAACCCCCACTACCGCAAGCTCATGGATCTGGCCGCCGAGCGCCACGCGCCCTGCATCCCCATCTGCTCGAAGCTGGAGGCGGAGATCCAGGACCTGCCCGCCGAGGACCGCCCGCTGTTCCTGGAGGAGGCCGGCCTGGCCGAACCCGGGCTGAACGTGCTCATCCGCGCCAGTTTCGACCTGCTGGGCCTCCAGACCTACTTCACCGCCGGGGTGAAGGAGGTAAGGGCCTGGACCATCCACAAGGGCGACAGCGCCCCCCAGGCCGCCGGCGTCATCCACACGGACTTCGAGAAGGGTTTCATCCGGGCCCAGGTCATCGCCTACGGCGACTTCATCCATTACCGGGGCGAGCAGGGGGCCAAGGACGCGGGGCGGATGCGGACGGAAGGGAAGGAATACATCGTGCAGGACGGCGATGTCATGCATTTCCTCTTCAATGTCTGAAGTGCCTTGAATTCAATCCCGGGCACCCTCCGCCCGATGGGAGGATAGGAACGTCGAGGCACGATGAACCAGGTCAGGACATCCGGTGGAGGCGGGCAGGGGGTTCCCGTGGAGGATGCCCTGCTCGTCCGCCGGCACCTGGAAGGGCTGCGGGCCGCCGAAACCGAATTCCCCATCAAGGTGGAGGGCACGCATACCCTGCCCTATACGGCCCGGCTGATGGAGCTCGAAAAGGACTCCATGCACGTGAAGCTCATCCGGCCCCTGCCCCACGAACTCATCCCGGGCGCCCCCTTCGAGATGCTCTTCGCCACGGCCGAGCAGCGCTTCAAGGGGCTGGTGACGTTCCAGGGGCGCCAGGGCTACCTCCTCTACCGGTTCACGATCCCCACCCGGCTGGTGCCTTCGGACCAGCGGCAGCACAAGCGCTACCCGTTCCGCCCCCGGGAGAAGGCCTACGTCCTGGCCCAGGACGGCGGCCTGCCCGGCTTCGGCCTGGCTGGCCCCCTGGTGAACCTCTCCCTCGGCGGCCTGGCCTTCCGCGTGGACCGAGTGGTGCGCCTCGACGACCACATGCGCCTCACCCCCGGCCTCGGCTTCTTCGAGAAGGGCAAGGCCCTTCCCATGCTCAAGATCCGCGACCTCCCCAAGCTTCCCCTCTTCGAGGCCCGGGGCCTGATCGCCAACGCCTGCGAACGCGACGGGGAGATCGTCCTCGGCGTGCAGTTCGGCGAGCTGGGCCCCTCGGAACTGGCTGAGCTCCAGGAGGTCCTGGACCTCCGGGAGAAGCTGCAGCGGGCCGGTTCCCAGACCTCCTCCGCCGCCTCCGCCACCCCTGCCCCCCGCGAGGGGCGGGCTGCCGCCGCCCACCGGGAGGCTCCCGCCACCGCCTCCCCGCGGGTGAACCCCGCCGGAGAGGAATCGCCCGAGGCGCTGAAGCTCCTGGGACGGCGCACCGCGGGGCTGGTCCTGGCCATGCCTGCCGGCCGCCTCCGGGAGGGCGTCCAGGCCGCCCTGGCCGGGGGCGGCTACCTCCGGGTGGAGGCCGTGGATTCCCTCCATCAGGCCCTCGCCCTCCTCCGGGCCGACAAGGGCGCCTCCAACCGGCTGCTGCTCGCGCTGCTGGATCCCGTCCGCGAAAGCGACCTGGCGGAGATCCGGGCTCTCCAACGGGATCAAGGCGAACTCCGCGAACTGCCCGTGGCCCTCCTGGGGGCCGCCGCCAAGCCGGGCCTGGAGGACAGCAGCCTCATCCGGCCCCTGCCCCTTCCCGACGGGGCCCCGGGCCCCTGGCTGGAGGCCCTGGACGAGATCGCGGGCCTGTCGGCCTCCTGACTCAGCGCGAACCCAGCGGCGCCACCTTCACGGGGTTGCCCCCGGCATCCAGCCGCTGGAAGCCGTCCTCAATGCGGTTGCCGCCCCGCAGGACCGGATCGGGCGCCTCGCGGGCCAGGAGGATACCGCCCCGGGCGTTGCGGTGGACGACGCATTCCTCCAGCGTGGCCTGGGAATCCTCCAGCAGCAGGAGCCCCGTGTCCCGGCCCTCTTTCAGCGTGCAGCGGACCAGGAGCAGGCTGCCGCCCGGTTCGACCTGCACCCCCACGCCCGCGTTGCCCGCGATCTCGCAGCCGTCCAGCACGCCCTGGCCGCCCTCGGCGCAGTCCACGCCCAGGGCGCGGCCCTCGGAGAAGGAACTGTTCCGGGCCTGGACCGTGGCGCCGTGGTGGATGAGCAGGCCCGCGCCGCCATTGGCCTGGACCGCGCAGCCGTCGAGCGTGGCGAGGCCGCGGTCCAGGACGGAGAGGCCGAACCCGGGGTTCTCCCGCACCCGGCACCCGCGCAGCAGCACGTTGGCGCCGGCCAGCGCATGGACACCCGCGCAGGCATGGCCCGTGATCTCGCAGTCCTCCAGGACCGTGTGGCTCCGCTCGAGGGCGAGCAGCCCCGCATAGCGGCTTCCCACCAGGGTGCAGCGGGTGAGCTGCGCACGCCCGTCCGGCTCCACTTCCACGGAACCCGCCGCCGCCCCGCGGACCACGCAATCCTCCAGCACTGCCTGGCCCCGGGTCTCGACGTGGATCCCCACCCCGTTCCCGGCGCCGACCTCCACCTGGAGGAGCGCCGCCTGGCCGCCGGGGAGGACCAGGACGCCCGCCTGGCCGGAGCCCGCCACATGGCCGCCCTGGAGGCGGAGCTGGGCGTCTTCGCCCACCCGGACACCCAGGCCGACGGCTTCCATCCGGCAGTCGCGGAACTGCACCGAGGCCCCGCTCCGGAGATCGGCGCAGCTCTCGGCCCCCTCCAGCACGCAGTCCTCCACCTGGGCGGAACCGCCAGCGCTGAGGAAGGCTGTCTCGCCGGCGGGGGCGCGGAGTGTGAAGCCCTTCAGGGCCACCCCCAGGGCCTGGAGCGTGAGGGCCGGTCCCCCGACTCCCTCCAGCACCACCTGGGCCGGATCGCCCTGGGCCTGGATGCTCACGTCCTTGTCCACGACCACGGATTCCCGGTAGTGGCCCGGCAGGAGGAGGATCTGGGAACCGGGCCGCGCGTTCCGCAGGGCCACCTTGAGGCTGAGGGCCTGCCCCCCCTTGCCGACGCGGATGGGCTGGGTCCCCCCTTCCGGCCGCACGACGGTCGCCACCGGCGGAGGAGGCTCCGGCGGTGGCGCCACCGCAGCCAGGGCCCCCCGGATGGCGGCTGCCAGGGCGATCCCGTCGGGGAACCGGTTGGCGGGGTTCTTGGCCAGGGCCTTCTCCAACACCGCGACCATGCGCCCCGGCACCTCGGAAAGGTCCTGCGGCCGGAGCGGTTCCGGCGCGTGGAGGAGGATGCGGTTGAGTACGGCCGTGGCGGTGTCGCCCTGGAAGGGCTTCCGCCCGCCGGTGAGCACCTCGTAGAGGATCACCCCCACGGCGAAGAGGTCCGAGCTGGCGGTGGCCTTGCCGGTATCGAGGTACTCCGGCGCCATGTAGTTCACAGTCCCCATCCAGGTGCCGGTCTGGGTGAGGGAGGAGAGGCCCATCTGGGCCACGCCGAAATCCATGAGCTTGGCGTGGGGCCGGCCGCCATGGCGGGCCACCAGCACGTTGGAGGGCTTGATGTCCCGGTGGATCACCCCCCGGGAATGGGCGTAGGCGAGGCCCTCGCACACCTGGGCTAGCACCTCCAGCTGCTCGGCCTTGGGGACCTTCCCCTCCCGGATGAGCGTCTCGAACTCCTCGCCCTCGACCAGTTCCATGACGAGGTAGTGGACGCCCTCGTCCTCCCCGAATTCATACACCGTGACGACATGGGGATGGTTGAGGGCGGCGGCCGCCTGGGCCTCCCGCTCGAACCGAGCCTGCGCCTCCTCCCCGAAGGCCGACCCGGAATGGACCACCTTGAGCGCGACGTCCCGGCCGAGGCGGACATCCCGCCCGAGGTAGACCTCGCCCATGGCCCCCTTGCCCAGAAGGCGCACGATCTCGAACTTCCCCAGCCGTTCCCGCATGTAGGCCCGTATCGGCAGCCGTTGCCGCCAGGTTCAATCTGGACTACCGGGCCTCGATGGGCATGCGGCGGAGCCGCTCCACCCGGGCCGCCATGGGGGGATGGGTGGAGAAGAGGCTCATGAGGCCGCCGCCGCTCAGGGGGTTGACGATCATCATGTGGGCCGTGGCCGGCTGGGCCGCCTGCATGGGCACCTGCTCGTTGGAACTGTGCAGGCGCTCCAGGGCCGAGGCCAGCATGTCGGGCCGGCCCGTGAGATGGGCGCTGTAGTCATCCGCCAGGTACTCCCGGGACCGGCTCAGGGCCATCTGGAGCATGAAGGCGGCGAGGGGGCCGAGGATCATGATGGCGATGCCCGCGATGGGGTTGGAACGACCCTCCTCGTCCCGGGGGCTCACCCACATGGCCATGCGGGAGAGGAACATGATGGCCTGGGCCAGCACGGCCGCCAGGCTGCCGATGAGGATGTCCCGGTGCTTCACGTGGCCCAGTTCGTGGCCGATGACCGCCTCCAGCTCGGGCCGGCTGAGGATCCGCATGATGCCCTCGGTGACGGCCACCACGGCGTGCTCGGGATCGCGTCCAGTGGCGAAGGCATTGGGCGTCTCGTCGGAGATGATGGCGATGCGGGGCGTGGGCAGCCCGGCGCGCTGGGCCAGGTTGGCCACGATGGCGTAGAGTTCCGGCGCTTCCGCCTGATCCACGATGCGGGCCCCGTAGCTGGCCAGGACGATCTTGTCGGAGAAGAAGTAGCTGATGCCGTTCATCACCAGGCCGATGACCAGGGCCAGGACCATGCCGGACTGGCCGCCGTAGTAGCCGCCGATCCACACCAGGAGGCCCGTCATGGCCGTGATGAGGATGAAGGTCTTCATTTGGTTCATGGAGCGCTCCTCCAGTACCAGGATACGGGGACGATCAAGCCGGTTTCACGCGGACCGCTTCACCACCACCAGGGTCACGTCATCCCGGAACCGGCCCTCCTCCAGATGCTGGAAGGCCGCCACCAGCAGGGCCTCCAGCAGCTCATCCGCGCCGGCCCCCGGGAGCTTCTGGACGAGGTCGGCCAGGGGTGCGTCTCCCAGCTCCTCGCCGGCGGCGTTCTCCGCCTCCACCAAGCCGTCGGTGAAGGCGACGAGCACGTCGCCGGGCTCCATCCGGGCCTGCCCCTCCTCGAACTTCACCCCCGGCAGCAGGCCCACCATGGGCCCGGTGGGGGCAAGGCGCACCACGTCACCGGAGGCCCGCACCAGCAGGGGTGGGTTGTGGCCGCCGTTCACGTAGCGGAAGTCGCCGTTCTCAGGATTCAGGCTGGCGGCGAAAAGGGTGGTGTAGCGGTTCCGGTCGCGCACATCGTTCATGCGGCGGTTCAGGCGTTCCGCCAGCCGGCCCCAGTGCTTCACGCGATGGTCGGCCATGGCCCGGAGGAAGGCCGAGAGCTGGACCATCATCATGGAGGCGGGCAGCCCCTTGCCGGAGATGTCGCCCACGGCCATGTGGAGCCGTTCGCCCACCTGCTCGTCCCGGGCCATCCACAGGTCGTATAGGTCCCCGCCCACAGCCTGGTAGGGGAGGTTCGCAGCGGCGCAGTCCCACCCGGAGGGCTGGGGCAGGCGCTTGGGCAGCACCTGGCGCTGGATGTTCCGGGCCAGGTCCAGGTCCTTCTCCAGGCGCTCGGCCTGGAGCCTCGACTCGCGCAGCTCGAGGGCGGAGAGCTGGGTGGAGGTGAGGTTCAGGAGGGTGCGGAGGAAGAGCAGGTCATCCTCGCCCAGCTGCCCCACCGCGGGCTCGGCAGCGTAGGCGAAGCCGTGGCTGTGGTTCTGGTCCAGCAGCTCGATGGCATGGACCAGCCCCTTGCCCTGGACGACCTCGAGCAGGGCGCCCCCCTCCAGGACCGGCGGCAGGTCCCCCACCCCCTTGGCATGGAGCACCTGGCCTTCGGCATCGACCACCAGCAGGCGCATGATGCGGAACTCGCCCATCAGCGTGTTGGCCATGAGGCGCACGAGGTCCCGGCGGGTCTCCACCTCGCCCAGGTTGCGGGTGAGCTCGAACACGGTGTTCAGTCGCGACAGCTGGAGGGCCAGGGCCTGGTTCTGGGAGCTGCGGAGGGCTTCCAGCCGCCGCCAGGCCAGCAGGGGAGCCGAGATGGAGAGCAGCAGGGGGACGGCATCCGGAAGGTCCGGTGCCTTCAGGACCAGGTGCCCGAATGTCTCATCGCCGTAGGCCCAGGGCAGCACCCGCCAGCCCTCGCCGGGATGGGTGGGGAAAGCCGGCGCGGACCCCCTGAGGAACAGCCACTTCCCGCCATCCCAGAGCCCTCCCTGGCGGGCCTTGGCGATGCCCATGGCCGTGATGCCGACCAGGTGGACCAGATCCTCCTCGCTGCCCTGGTCCGGGAAGGTCTCCAGGAAGTCGATGAGCGGCAGCAGTTCCTGCGCACCTTCGGGAATCCGGAGGGCCAGTTCGCGCAGGCGGTCGAAGGGGGTGGTCTGCATGGCGCGAGGCGCGGCCCCTCAGCCGATCTTCTTGATCAGGCAGCACTCGTTCCGGCCGGAACCCCCGTCCTCCTTGAAGCTCACCTCATCCATGAAGCGGCTCATGAGCAGGAGGCCCAAGCCGCCCTTCCGGGGGTGCTTGATGTACTCCTTCGGGTCCGGCAGCACCACCTGGTCCTGGCGGATGCCCTGGCCCGTATGGAGGATGTGGATCTCCAGGGCCTCCTCCGTGAAGCGGACCTCCAGCTCGACGCTGTGCTCGCCCTCGCCGTGGTAGGCGTGGAGGATCACGTTGGTCACCGCCTCGTCCACGGCGATGCTCACCTTCGCGGCCGTGGCATCGTCCATGCCGGCCACCAGGGCCGCGCGCTTGGCCAGCCCCGTCACCAGGTTCAGGTAGCGGGTCTGGCTCGGGATCACGAGCCGGAACTGGGCGTGGTCCACCTTGGCCCCCACCTCAGCCCTTCCGCTCCGGGGCGGTCGCGGCCAGCGCCTCGCCCTGGTTGCTGAAGACCCGGTAGAGCTGGGTGAAGCCCAGGGTATCGAAGATGGCGAAGACGTTCTCCTGGAGGTTGGAGAGCAGGATGTCGCCCCCGTGCTCCCGGACGGTCTCGATGAGGCCCATGATGGCCCCCAGACCCGCGGAACTGATGTAGCTCAGGTCCCGGCAGTTCAGCAGGATCGTGTACTGCCCCGCCTTGACCAGGGATTCCATGGCCTCTTCGAATTCCCGGACGGTGTGCGCGTTGATGAAGCCGGCCGGCAGGATCACCGCCACACCGTCGACCTCCTGCACCTCGATGGAAAGATCCGCCATCCGCCGACTCCAAGGAACCTGGGCCATGCTAGCGTCCCGGCTCCCGGATTGCCAGGGAGGGTACTTCCCCGCCGTTGTGGGCTACCCTTGAAGGCAACTTCCCCCGGACCCCCGATGAGCGACCCCCGCCCCGAGGCCCCACCCAGCCACGACGCGCTCCGCGCCTCCCTGGAGGCTTGGCTCAACCAGCGGCACCAGTCCCTCCTGGAGGAGGTGATGGCCGCCTGGCAGGAGGGCCTGACCCGCTTCCGTCCCGATGCCGATCTCCTCGCCCGGCTCTCCGAGGCCGCGCCGTCCACGCTGGTGCTGGGAAACGCCGAGTCCTCCGAGCGGCACCTGGCCGCGGCCCTCGACCTGATCGAGGGCGCCAGCTCCCAGAGCGAACTCCTCAAGCGGTTGCTGGACGGCCTGGCGCCTTTCGTGGAACGGAGCGCCCTCTTCATCCTCAAGCAGGGCCTGGCCAGCCTCTACGCCCAGCGGGGGTTCGACGGCGAGCCACCCCGGCGGGTCGGCGCCGTGGTCCCCTCCCCGGACCTGGAGGCCCTCATCCACGGCGGCGTCCGCGCCATCCGGCGGCCCGGCCCCGCCTATTCGGCCCTCCTGGCCCCCCTCAGCTCCTTCGAGGCCCCGGACCTGGCCATCCTCCCCCTGCGCCACAAGCGGAAGGCGGTGGCCCTCCTCCTGGTGGACAGCGGCGCACGGCAGAAGCTGGACCACCCCGAGCAGGTGCGCGCCCTGGTCCTGGCCGCTTCCGCCCTCCTGGCCGCCCTGGCGGCCGGCCGGGAGGACGAGCACACGGCCGCTCCGCCTGAGCCCATGCCCAGCGCCCCCACCCAGATGGTGCCGGAACCCATCGAGGCCCCCGCCGCCCAGGAGCTGGACCCGCGCACCCGGGCCGGCGCTGAACGCCTGGCGCGGGTGCTGGTGGGGGACGTGGAGCTCTACTTCCCGGCCAAGGTGGCCCAGGCCCGCACCCAGGGCAACCTCTACGGCCTGCTCCGGGACGAGCTGGACCGGAGCCGGGCCACCTTCGTGGAGCGGTTCGGAGAGGAGGTGGAAGTCCAACACCGGATTTTCACCACCACCGTCGTCCAACAGCTCTGCGAAGGGGACCCCGCCAAGCTCGGCAAGGCCCCCTGGGCCTGAGCTCTTTCATCCTCCCTGGTGACAAGCGCCTCCCGGTCTGGTAGAACCTTGTTCCTTTGAGTCTGGGCGAGGATGGGGCGATGGCGGATCTCGGCAAGAAATACACATGCTTCCAGTGCGCGACGAAGTTCTACGACTTCGGCAAGCCGGAGGCCCTCTGCCCCAAGTGCGGGGCCAATCAGAAGAATGCCCCGGCCAAGCCGAAGGTACTGAAGAAGGAGAAGGTCGCCCACGTCATCGAGGACGACTTCACGCCCGAACCCGAGGCGGAGAACCTCGAGGAGACCTTCAGCGAGACTGGCGTGCCCATCGAGCGGGGCCGCGGCGAGGGTTTCGATCCCGGCGACCTCCGCATGGATGACTACGACGAGTAGAGCGAACCGGCCGGGGCTGAGCATACTGTCCGGGTGACGCCAGCGCCCGCCCATCCCCTCATCGATCGCCACACCCACCTCGAGGGGGGACTGGATCCGGCCTGGGTCCGGGCTGAAGCCGGGCGGCGCGGGCTGGCCCTGCCTGGGCCGCTGGAGAACCTTTGGGGCGGCGGCGCGGTGCCCTTCGAAGGGTTCATCGAGGCGTTCCTCTTTGGCGCCTCGCTCCTCGACAGCCGGGAGGCCGTGCGCCAGGCGGTCCTGGCCGTCGCCCGGCGCACCCTCTCGGCCGGCGGATCCGGCGTGGACCTCTGGGCCTCCCCGCACTTCCTGGTGGTCCACAGGGCGCAGATCTCCCTCCAGGATTTCTGGCGGGGGCTGGACGAGGGGCTCTCCGAGGCGCGGGCTCTGGGCCTGCGGAGCTGCGTCGTGGTGGACGCCGTCAACCACCTCGGGCCCCGGCACGGCCATGCAGTCCTGGACCTGGTGCTGCCCGAGCTCCCCCCCTTCGTGAAGGGCTTCTCCACCGGTGGCCTGGAAGGCTGCCCCTTCCGGGACTGGGCCCCGGTCTTCGACCGGGCGCGCGCCGCGGGGCTGCGCCTCGCCGCCCATGCCGGCGAGAACGGTCCGGGTTCGAATGTGCGGGAGGCGATCCTGGAGGCCGGCGTCGAGCGCATCGTCCACGGCATCCGGGCCGACGACGACACCCTCGCCCTCCTCGCGGGGCGCGGCATCCCCGTGGATGTCTGCCCCCGCTCCAACGCCGGCCTCGCCGCCGACGTCAGTCCCCATCCCCTGCCCCGCATGCTGCGGGCCGGTGTCCGCTGCGCATTGGGCACCGACGACCCCGGCGTCCTCCCCTGCGACCTCGCCACGGAATGCGAGGCCGCCCGGACCCTGGGCCTGGATGAAGCCGAGATGGCCCGCCTGCTGCAGCACGGTGCCGAGGACGCCTGGTGCCTGGCCTGAGGACTCGATCGACCGGCCTTTTCGGGCTAAACTAGCGGTTTCGGTGCGCGCCCATAGCTCAGCTGGATAGAGCATCAGGCTTCGAACCTGAGGGTCGGGCGTTCGAGTCGCTCTGGGCGCACCACCGGCATGACAATTTGGCCCCTTCGCGAGCGTGGCGGAACTGGTAGACGCACTGGATTTAGGTTCCAGCGGTTCACACCATGTCGGTTCGAGTCCGACCGTTCGCACCATTCGCCAGGATTGGCGAATAGGACGGAATCGCCACAGGCGATTGCCGCCCGGAGGGCGAGGGCACAGGATGTGCCCGAGTCACGAGGGGAGCTGCCCGAACCCCTGATTGGAGCACCCCCCGCATGATCGAGTCGCCGACACGCTGAACCGAAGCCACCCCGGAGGGCGAGGGCACAGGACGTGCCCGAGTCACGAGGGGAGCCGCCCGAACCGCTGAAGAGCGCACCACCCCGACACACAGGATCCCTCGCATCACCAGGAGCTTTCATGTCCGCCACCCTCCACCACCACTCCCCCACCCGCAAATCCGTCGAAGTGACGGTTCCCGCCGCCGAGGTGGGCACCACCTTCAACGAGGTGGTGGCCAAGATCGCCCCGAAAGTCCGCATCCCGGGCTTCCGCCCCGGCAAGGCCCCCCGCGCCGTGCTCATGCAGCGCTATGCCCGCGAGATCCAGACCGACGTGGCCGAGCAGCTGGTGGACCGCCACTTCTGGAAGGCCGCCCAGGAGGCCGGCGCCCTGCCGATCTCCCGGCCCGCCCTGGAGAAGCTGGACCTGAAGGAGGGTTCCGACGCGGTCTTCAAGGCCCAGTTCGACGTGGCGCCCGTGGTGGAGCTCCCGGACTACAAGACGCTGCAGCTCACGAAGAAGAAGCGCGCCATCGACGAAGCCGCCGTGGCCGAGCACCTGGAGAACCTCCGGCAGCGCGCCACGAAGCTCCTGCCGGTGGATGAGGCCGTGGCCGAGGGCCTGGTGGTCACCTGCGACATCCGCGTGAAGCCCCAGGGCCTCAAGGCCCAGACCTACGCCGACCAGGTCCTCCAGATCGAGGCCGGCCGACCCTTCGATCAGCAGATCCTCGGCATGAAGGCCGATGAGAAGAAGGCCTTCACCATCGACCATCCCGCCGACGACGAGAACCGCGTCCTCGCGGGCAAGACCCTCGCCTACGAGGTCACCCTCAAGGACGTCCGCCGGAAGGAGACGCCCGAACTGAACGACGAGTTCGCCAAGGACATGGGCGCCTTCGAGAACCTGGACGCCCTGAAGGCCGCCATCCGCAAGGACCTGGAGGAGGCCGCCGAGCGCGATGCCGTGGCCCGGCTCCACGCCACCCTCCTGGACACCCTCCTCGACGCGTCTCCCTTCGAAGTGCCCCGCTCCATGGTCATCCTCCAGCTGGACGACTACTGCCAGGAGTTCGCCCAGTCCGTGGCCCGGCAGGGCCTGGATCCCAAGAAGGTGAACTGGGAGGCCTACCGCCGCTACCGCCTCAACGACGCCGAGCGCGCCGTCCGCAGCGGCTACCTGCTGCAGGCCATCGGAAACGCCGAGGACATCCAGGTCGCGGAGGAGGAGATCGACGCCGACATCCGCTCCTACATGGAGGAGAACAAGGTCCAGCAGCCCTTCGCGGCCTTCAAGGCCGAGCTGGAGCGCCGCGGGAACACCACGGAGATCAAGGGCCGCATCCGCACGGACAAGATCTTCGAGAGGCTCGCCGCCGCCGCCACGGTGACCGAGGAGCTCCTGGACAGGGAGGCCTTCGCGGCCCTGGTGGAGCTGGAGCGCAAGCGCGAGGCAGGCATCCCGGTGGGCCGCTTCGACGCGGGCGGCCTGGAGGGCGGTGAGTTGGAGGACCAGGAAGGCGGCGAACCCGCGGCCGTGAGCCCTGCGGGGCACGTCCACGGCCCCGACTGTGACCATGATCACGATCACGAGCATGGCCACGCCGAGGCGAAACCCGTGAAGAAGGCCCCCAAGGCCGAGGCCCCCGCCGAGGAGAAGCCGGCGAAGAAGGCCGTGAAGAAGGAAGAGCCCGCCGAGGAGAAGCCCAAGAAGGCCGCCAAGAAGGAGGAGGCCGTCGAGGAGAAGCCCAAGAAGGCCGCCAAGAAGGACGAGCCCGCCGAAGAGAAGACCAAGGCCAAGAAGCCCGCGGCCAAGAAGTAGCTGACCGACGACCGTGCCGAAGGGGCGCCGCTGGCGCCCCTTTGCTATCCTGATGATCCAGCCGGAGGGCCCATGCCCAGCAGCTACTACCCCCCCATCGTCATCGAGCAGACCCCCCGCGGTGAGCGCAGCTACGACATCTATTCGCGCCTGCTGAAGGACAACATCATCTTTCTGGGCACGGCCATCGATGACAACGTGGCCAACGCCATCGTGGCCCAGATGCTCTTCCTCGAGAGCGAGGACCCGGACAAGGACATCCAGATCTACATCAATAGCCCCGGTGGCAGCGTCACCGCGGGCCTGGCCATCTACGACACCATGCAGTTCGTGAAGAACGACATCGTCACCTACTGCATCGGCCAGTGCGCCTCCATGGGCGCCCACCTGCTGGCCGCCGGCACCAAGGGCAAGCGCTTCGCCCTCCCCAACGCCCGCATCATGATCCACCAGCCCTCCGGCGGCGCCCAGGGCCAGGCCACCGAGATCGAGATCACCTTCAAGGAGATCCAGCGCCTGAAGGAGAACCTGGCGGCCACCTTCGCCAAGCACACGGGCCAGCCGCTGAAGAAGGTCATGAAGGACATGGATCGCGACTACTTCATGGGCGCCGAGGAGGCCCTGGAGTACGGCATCGTCGACAAGGTCCTCTCTGAACGGCCCATGTGATGACCTCCGCCCTGTCCAGCCTTCCCGCCTTCGGGCACCTGGCGAGCATCCCGCTCTACGTGCCCGGCAAGCCCATCCAGGAGGTCCAGCGGGAGCTGGGCCTCACCCGCATCGTGAAGCTGGCCTCCAACGAGAACCCCTGGGGCCCCACGGAGGCCGTGAAGGCCCGGGTGATGGCGGCGGTGACGGGGGCGGAGTTCGAGGGCCTCGGCCTCTATCCCGTTAGTGATGGCTGGTACCTGCGCCAGCGCATCGCCCAGCGCAAGGGCCTCACGCCGGACCGGGTGATCCTGGGCAACGGCAGCAGCGAGATCCTCGAGATGGTGGCCAAGGCCGCCTTCCTGGATGGCGGCAGCGCGGTGGTACCGAAGCACAGCTTCGCCATCTACGGCATCGCCACCCAGACCGCCGGCGGGCGGGTCATCGAATCCCGCGCCACCGCCGACGAGCTGGACGTGGACGACCTTCTCCGCAAGGTCGCCCCGGATACCCGACTGGTCTATCTCGGCCACCCGAACAACCCCACGGGCATCCGGCTCGAGCGCACCGCCCTGGAACGGCTGGTGCGGAACCTCCGCGAGGACATCGTCCTGGTGGTGGACCAAGCCTATGCCGAGTACGAGGATCCGGCCGGGTACCCCGATGCCGCGGGCTACCTGGATGAGCGGCCGAACCTGCTGGTGCTCCACACGTTCTCCAAGATCCATGCGCTGGCGGCCATGCGCATCGGCTACGGGCTCGGGTCGCAGGAGCTGATGCAGTACCTGGAACGGGTCCGCAGCCCCTTCAACACCAACCACCTCGCCCAGGTCGCCGCTGAGGTGGCCGTGCAGGACCTGGCCTTCGAGGCCTTCTCCCGCCAGAAGAACGCCGAAGCCCGCGAGGCCTTCGTGGCCGAGGCCGGAAAGCACCGCTGCCGGGTCTCGGGGACATCGGGCAACTTCATCCTGCTGGAGAGCGCCTTCCCCGCCGCCGAGCTCTTCAAGGAGTTGCTGCAGCGCGGCGTGATCGTCCGGCCCATGCAGGGCTACGGGCTGCCGAACCACATCCGCGTCACCTTCGGGAAGCCGGAGGAGATGGCGGCCTTCTGGAAGGCCGCCGGCCCCCTGCTCGACGGCGGCTGCTGATTGGCGCCAGTCCCCGACGAGATCGACCGGCTGCGCGCCCTGCTCGCGCAGGGCGAAAGGCCGGCCTGCCGCGAGGGGCTCGACCGGTTGCGGTCCCGCTACCGCCAGGAGCCCGGGGCCTTCGATCCGGACGCCATCGCGGCCCTGAAGGCCCTGGCCGCGGAGCTCGAGGCGGCGCCGGACCTTCGCGCGGCCCTCAAGGCCACGTTCGGGTACGGGGACTTCCGCCCCGGCCAGCGGGAGATCATCGAGGCTGTCCTCGCCGGACGGGACGTGGTGGGCATCATGCCCACCGGCGCCGGCAAGTCGCTCACCTACCAGCTCCCCGCGCGGCTGCTGGGCGGCGTCACCCTGGTGGTCTCGCCCCTCATCGCCCTCATGAAGGACCAGGTGGACGCCCTCACCGAGGCCGGACTCCGGGCCACCTTCCTCAACTCCAGCCTGGATCCGGACGCCCGCAGGGAGCGCATCCGCGCCCTCATGAAGGGCGAGCTGGAACTGGTCTACGCCGCGCCCGAGGGTCTGGAGCTCTACCTGGCGGACCTGCTGCGCGAGGTGGATCTGCGCCTCATCGCCGTGGACGAGGCCCACTGCATCAGCCATTGGGGCCACGACTTCCGCCCCGCCTACCGGAACCTGGCGGGCCTGAAGCGCCGCTTTCCCGGCGTTCCCGTCCTGGCCCTCACCGCCACCGCCACCCCGGAGGTCCGCCGCGACATCGCGGTCCAGCTGGAGATGCGCGCGCCGCTGGAGGTCCAGGGGTCCTTCTTCCGCCCCAACCTCCGCATCAGCGCCTACCGCAAAGGCGCGGAGGGCCAGCCGCCGGTGCGGGAGGCCCTGCTCCGCCTGGTGCTCGCCCGCCGGGGCGAGAGCGGGATCATCTACTGCCTCTCCCGCAAATCCGTGGAGGCCACCGCCGCCCACCTCGCCGAGCACGGGCTGCGCGCCGCGGCCTACCACGCGGGCATGGACGCGGGCGCCCGCACCTCCGCCCAGGAGGCCTTCCAGCGTGACGACGTGGACGTCATCGTGGCCACCGTGGCCTTCGGGATGGGCATCGACAAGAGCAACATCCGCTACGTCATCCATCGCGACCTGCCCAAGAGCGTCGAGGGCTGGTACCAGGAGATCGGCCGGGCGGGACGGGACGGCGCCGACGCCGACTGCGTGCTGTTCTACGGGTGGGGCGACGTGCTCAGCTACGACCGGTTCACGGACGGGCTCGACCCCGCGCTGGCCCAGGCCCAGCAGCGGCAGACCCGCGACCTCTTCCGCCTGGCGGAATCGCCGCGGTGCCGCCACCAGGCCCTGTTGGCCCATCTCGGGGAACGCATGGCCCCTTGCGGGACCTCCTGCGATGCCTGCGCGGGGCTGGATCCCCTGGCCGCCGCCGCGCCCGCCCCCCGCGGGCGGCGGGGCTCCCCGCGGGGCGACCGCCCCCCCGTGCCGCCGGGCCCGGTGGAAGGAGAGGCGGGCCTCTACGCCGAGCTGAAGGCGCTCCGCAAGCGGATTGCGGATGCCAAGGGCGTGCCGGCCTATGTGGTCTTCAGCGACGCCACCCTCCAGCAGATGGCGCGGTTCCGCCCAGCGACCGAGGCGGAGTTCCTGGCCCTCAGCGGCGTGGGACCGAAGAAGCTGCTCCAGTACGGCGAGACCTTCCTCCAGCTGCTCCGGGAACGCCAGGACTGAGTTCATTCAGGGCGATTTCGGTCACATTTCCTAATCGAAATCGAGTCCAGGCCTGCACTTGCAGAACGGCGCCACACCCGTCCCTTGTATGGCGGAGCGCCGGACATTAGTGTGATGGAATGTATTTCACACCCGGGCATCCTTTGTCCGGACACCCTTGGATGATGAGGTGACGGCATGAGTCTTGGAGAACGGTCCCGCGAGCTGGGCCGATCGCTCTTCTACACCGGGAAGAACTGGATCACGATCCTCGGGTTCATCCTCACCACCGGCACCGGCGCCAGCCTGGTGATCTTCTGGGGCCAGGAACTGGTCAGCACGCACCCGATCCATCCCTACGCCGGCATCGTGCTCTTCCTCATCCTTCCGGCCCTCTTCGTGGGCGGGCTGCTGCTCATGCCCCTCGGCATGTTCCTCCGGCGCCGGAAGCTGCGGATGGCCGGGGAATTGCCCACCGAGTACCCGAAGGTGGACCTGACGCTCCCTTCCGTCCGCAAGCTCATGCTCGGCGTCGGCCTCGCCACGGTGGCCAACATCATCATCGTGGGCACCGCCAGCTTCAAGGGCGTGGAGTACATGGACTCCACCAAGTTCTGCGGGTTGACCTGCCACACGGTCATGCAGCCTGAGTACACCGCCTTCCTGAACTCGCCCCATTCCCGCGTCGGCTGCGCCCAGTGCCACATCGGCCCCGGCGCCGGCTGGTTCGTGAAATCCAAGTTGTCCGGCACCCGCCAGCTCTTCGCGGTGCTCTTCAAGACCTACAGCCGGCCCATCGAGGATCCCGTCCAGAACCTGCGCCCCGCGCGGGAGACCTGCGAACAGTGCCACTGGCCCCAGAAGTTCACCAACGACAAGCTGTTCATCCATACCAAGTACGCCGACGACGAGGCCAACACGCCCTCCACCTCCGTCCTGATGGTGAAGATCGGCGGGAACACCGCCCTGGGCCAGGTGGGCATCCACGGGCGCCACATGGCCGACGGCACCACCATCACCTACGTGAGCACGGACGGCCATCGCCAGGTGATCCCCAAGGTCACCTACACGGACAAGACCGGCAAGACGGTCGTGTTCGAGAGCGACGACTACAAGTCCATTCCCGCGGACAAGCTGGCCAAGGCCGAGACCCGCACCATGGACTGCATCGACTGCCACAACCGGCCCACCCACGCCTTCGAGCTGCCCGAGCGGGCCGTGGACGAGGCCATGTCGAGCCGCGCCATCAGCGCCGACCTGCCCTTCATCAAGAAGAAGGCCGTGGAAGTCCTGAAGGTGGACTATCCCAGCCGTGAGGCCGCCCGGGCCCAGATTCCCGCCGCCATCACCGCCTACTACCAGGCCTCCTACCCCGCCGTCTTCCAGCAGCACAAGGACCTGGTGGATCAGGCCAGCCAGGCCGTCCTCGCCATCTACCTCCGCAATGTGTTCCCCGAGATGAAGCTCACCTGGGGCGCGCATCCGAACAACCTCGGGCACGACGACTTCCCGGGCTGCAACCGGTGCCACGACGGCAGCCACACCTCCGCCGATGGCCAGACCATCCCCGCGGACTGCGACACCTGCCACGTCATCCTGGCCCAGGACGAGAAGGATCCCAAGATCCTCAAGGACCTCGGCCTGGCCAAGTAGGCCGGCTGCGACCGGAAGGAAAAGGGGCGCCTCGCGGCGCCCCTTTTCCTTTCCGGCCCGGAGCGACTACTTCTTCTTCGCGAAGTATTCCTTCAGCCAGGTGGGATCCACCTCCTTGGCCTTCTTCACCTTCATCTCGTTCATGAGCCACTTGCCGGCATCGTTGAGGGAGTCCTTGGACATCTTCTCTGCGTGGCAGGACTTGCAGCTGGTCACCTGGGTGATGCCGGCTTCCTTGGCCTTCTTCAGGAAGGCGGGCTTGGCGCTGGCGGGGACAGCCAGCAGCATCGCCGCGGCGGCGAGGAACAGGGTGGAACGGCGCATGGGGCCTCCGGGAATGCCGGCCCCCGGGACGGGGGCGGGATGGGATCCACCCACGGGGGCGGATCTGGTTGGGGGAGGATTATGCGCTGGAATAGCTGTGTCAACCGTCAATTTCGAGACGCAATCTTTGTGAGGGACAACAAGGACCGGGTGATGGACCCCTCCGGCCGCACCCTTCAGAATCGGAAGGATGGAACCGAGCCTCCCCCTGATCGCCATCGACGGCCCAAGCGGCGTCGGCAAGTCCACCACCGCCCGACGGGTGGCCCAGGCCCTGGGCTGGGACTACCTGGACACCGGCGCCATGTACCGGGCCGCCACCCTGGCCCTGGCGCGGCGGGGCGTGGCTCTGGTGGATCGGCCGGGCCTGGAGCGGGTGCTCGCGGGCCTGCGCCTAGCCCAGGAGGGGGTCCGCATCTTCCTCGACGGGGAGGACGTGAGCGAGGCCATCCGGAGCGCGGAGGTCACGCGGAACGTCACGCCTGTGAGCGCGGACGCCCGGGTTCGCGACGTGCTCGTGGAGCAGCAGCGGACGATCGGCCGCCGCGGGCGCTGGGTGGTGGACGGCCGGGACATCGGCACCGTGGTCTTCCCTGCGGCCTGCTGCAAGATCTTCCTCACCGCCAGCCCCGAGGCGAGGGCACGCCGCCGCCACCTGGAATTGGCCGCAAAGGGCGACGCCCCGCCCCTGGCGGAGGTGCTGGCCGACCTCCAGCGCCGGGACGCGGCCGACACCAACCGGACGGTGGCGCCCCTCCGCCGGGCTGTGGACGCCGTGGAGCTGGATTCCAGCGGCATGACCCTGGAGCAGGTCGTGGACTGGATCGTGGCGCGCCACCGGGCCCACCCCTGATGGACTGGCTGCAGGATCTCCGCGAGGCCGGGGCCGAGCCCTGGGCGCCCGTGGGCACCGGCGCCTTCGTCCTCGCCTCCCTCGGCTTCGCCGGGCTCATGGCCGTGGCGGCCACCTCCGCGGAAGGCTGGGTCCCCCTCCTCGACAGCGTGAACCTGGTCTTCCACGAGGCGGGGCACCCGATCTTCGGCCTCCTTGGCTCCGAGACGCTGGGCTTCCTGGGCGGCACGCTGATGCAGCTGCTGGTGCCGGTGAGCGTCGGGTGCGTCTTCTGGCGGAAACGCCAGACCCTCGGCACCGCCGTGGCCGCGTTCTGGGCCGGCGAGAACGGCCTCAACATCGCCCGTTACATGGCGGACGCCCGGCGCCAGCTCCTGCCCCTGGTGGGCGGCGGCGAGCACGACTGGGCGACGCTCTTCGGCCAGTGGGGCTGCCTGGCCCGCGATACGGCCATCGCCGGCGTCGTTCGGGCCTCGGGCTGGATCCTCATGCTGGGGGCCTGGGCCTGGCTGGCCTGGCGCTGGCGGCGGTCCCGGGAGGCATGAGAAGGGCCCGGTCGCCCGGGCCCTTCCTACCTTCGATGCGAATGGTTCAGTAGCCCTCGCCTTCGGCGGCGGCCTTCACCTTGCCCCGGTGGAACCGGAAAAGGAACGTGAAGTAGCCGAGGGCGATGGGGAAGCCGATGAGCCACCACACCAGGCCGGTCCGGAGGCCGGGGCCGCCCACGCTGGCGTTCAGCGCGGTCAGGCTGTAGGCCGGATCCACCGTGGAGCGGAGCATGACGGGGTAGACGCAGGCGGCGCTGGCGGCCAGGAGGCCCAGGATGAAGGCACCGGAGCCGATGAATGCCAGCAGCGGGCGTTCCTGCTTGGTGCCCACGAAGACGAGCGTGAGCCCCACCAGGAAGATCAGGGTGGCCAGCCAACCCAGGGGCGCGTGGGCCAGGTTCTGGAAGATGCCCGGGTTCACGAGGGACGTGGCATAGCTGGACACGATCCAGAGCGCGAGCACCAGGCCCCAGACCTTCATCACGAGAGCGCGGGCTCGGTCATGGACCGGCCCCTCCGTCTTCCAGACCAGGAAGAGGGCCCCGTGGCCCGCGAGGGTGGCCAGGGCGAAGACGCCGATCAGCACGGTGTACCAGTCGAGGATGCCCGGCTGCGGACCCACCCGGAAATTGGTCCAGAGGGCCATCTCGAAGAAGCCGGAACCGTCCACGGGCACGCCGCGCAGGACGTTGCCCAGGGCCGCGCCGAAAAGCACCGGCAGGAGGATGCTCGAGACGGAGAAGGTGGTGTCCCAGAAGTGGCGCCAGAGCCCGTCCCGCAGGTGCGAGCGGAACTCGATGGAGATCCCGCGGAGCATGAGGCACCACACCACCAGCCACATGGCCAGGTAGAAGCCGGAGAAGCCCGAGGCCAGCACCTTCGGGAAGGCGAGGAACATGGAGCCCCCACCCGCCAGCAGCCAGACCTCGTTGCCATCCCAGAGGGGGCCGATGGCGCCGAGCACCTCCCGGCGCTCCTCGTTGGTCTTCGCCACGAAGAGGTGCAGGATGCCCGCGCCGAAGTCGAAGCCGTCGAGCACCACGTAGATGGCGACCATCACGGAAACAAGCCAGAACCAGAGCATTTCCATGATCGCCTCCTAGGCCTGCTGTCCGTGGGATTCGGGACCGTGGGCCAGTTCGCGCCCGACGAGGAAGAGGAAGAGGATCCCCAGCACCACGAAGATGCCGGAGAAACCCAGGGTGGTGAAGGCCGTCTGGCCCGCATTCACCGTGGGGCTCCCGCCCTGCGTCGTGCGGAGCAGGCCGTAGAGAAGCCAGGGCTGCCGGCCGAATTCCGTGACTACCCAGCCCGCGGTGGTGGCGATGTAGGGGAAGGGGAAGGCCAGCATGAGCACCCAGAGCATGGCCCGGCTGGATTCAAGCTTCTTCCGCCACAGGAGAAGGGCGGCCAGCCCCATCACGAGGATCATCAGCGTGCCCAGGCCCGCCATGATGTGGAAGGCGTAGTAGAGGAACTCGATGTTCTGGGGCCACTGGTCCTGGGGAAAGGCCTCGAGGCCCTGGACGTTGCTGGAGAAGGATCCGTAGGCGATGAAGCTCAGCACGGCCGGAAGCCGGATGGGGTTCTCGATGCGGCGCTGGGCCACGTTGGGCTGCCCGATGAGGGTGAGAGGCGCGTGCGTGCCGCTGTCGAAGCGCCCCTCCATGGCCGCCAGGGTCACCGGCTGGTGCTTCGCGACCATCTTGCCCTGGAGGTCCCCGGTGGGGAACGCCACCAGCACGCTGAACACCAGCCCGAGGATCGTCCCCACCTTCAGGTTCAGGCGGGCCTGCGTCTCATGGAGGCCCTTCAGGCTCCAGTAAGCGCCCACGGCCGCCACCACGAAGGAGCCCGTGACCACCGTGGCCACCATGTTGTGGGCGTACTGGACCAGGGCCCAGGGGTTCAGCAGGAAGGCCCAGAAGTTCGTGAGCTGGAGGGTGCCGTCCGGCCCCATCGCATACCCCACGGGGTGCTGCATGAAGGCGTTGGTGGCGATGATGAAGTAGCCGGAGAGCCAGCTGCCGATCCAGAGGGCCAGGGCCGCGCCGAAGTGGCCCCTCGGGGAGAGCTTCTTCTCGCCCCAGACCAGCAGGCCCAGGAAGCTGCTCTCCAGGAAGAAGGCGAACATGCCCTCCATGCCCAGGGTCTGGCCGATGATGCCGCCGGAGAAGCGCGAGAACTGGGCCCAGTTCGTGCCGAACTGGAACTCCATGGGGATGCCCGTCACCACGCCGATGGCGAAGTTGATGCCGAAGATGCGGATCCAGAAGCGCGCCGCATCGTTGTAGCGGGCCTCGCCGGTCTTCAGCCCCAGGGCCTTCAGCACCACGATGATGAAGGCGAGGCCCATGGTGAGCTGGGGGAACAGGTAGTGGAAGGTGGCGGTGAAGCCGAATTGGAGCCTGTGCCAGAAAAGCGGGTCCCCCATGGGTCCTCCCTGTGGAATCGGTTCCGCGCGGGCCCGGCCCGCCTCGGTGACGAGTATCACACGGAGGCAGGGGACCCGATCCACGGGTCCGCGAAAATCAAGACGGGGCGCCCCCTTGCGGACCTCCACGGGTGGTGACGGAGATCACACGGAAAACCATAGAACTACATTCTTAATTGCCCATACTGTTGTCCAAGCCTGACCGCAGCCTGCATGGCAATGGCTGAGGACTCAGGGGTAGGGGAGGCGGGCCCATCGTGGGCCCGCCAGTTCCGTACGGAATGGCCTTCAGCCCTTCAGCAGCTCCGCCAGGCTGCGCACGGTGGGCACGTGGCCCTGCACCTTGAGGACGCCATCCACCGCCATCGCGGGGGTGCTCATGACCCCCCGGGCCAGGATGTCAGGGATCTCCTTCACCTTCTCGATCCGGTAGTCCAGGCCCAGGGAGCGGGCAGCCTCCTCCGCGTGCTTGGCCAGCAGCTCGCACTTGGCGCAGCCGGTACCGAGGATCTCGATGAGCATGGGACCTCCTAGAGAATGGCGTTGAACAGGTAGCCCACCAGGAGGATCCCGGCAGCCACCACGGCGATGAAGACGGCGATGAGGCGGGGCTTCAGGACCTTCCGGAGGATGATCGTCTCCGGCAGGGAGAGGCCGGTCACCGCCATCATGAAGGCCAGCACCGTGCCCAGCGCGGCGCCTTTGCCCAGCAGGGCCTGGACGATGGGGATGACGCCCGCGGCATTGCTGTAGAGCGGGACGCCGATGGCCACGGCGAGCGGCACGCTCCACCAGGCGCCCTTCCCCATGATGCGGGCCATGAGGGCCTCGGGGGCGTAGCCGTGGATGAACGCGCCCACGGCGATGCCCGCCAGCAGGTAGGGCCACACCTTGCCCACGATGTCCCGCACACCCTGGACGGCGATCCCCAGGCGGGCCGGGAAGCCCATGCGCGCTTCTTCCGCGGCCTGGGCCGCGTAGGGGATCTCCATCACCCAGCCTTCGAGGTGCCGTTCCATCCGGAGCTTCCCGATCGCCCATCCGGAAAGGAAGGCCACAGCCACGCCGGTGCCCGCATAGATGAAGGCGATCTTCCAGCCGAAGAGGCCCAGCAGCAGGAACAGGGCCACCTCGTTCACCATGGGCGCGGACACCAGGTACGAGAAGGTCACGCCCAGGGGCACGCCCACCCGCACGAAGCCGATGAAGAGGGGCACCGCAGAGCAGGAGCAGAAGGGCGTGACGATGCCCAGGAGGCTGCCCAGCAGGTTCCCCCAGGCCCCGGCCCGGCGGGCCAGGATGTCGCGGGTGCGCTCGGGGCTGATGAAGGTCTGGACGAAGGTCACCCCCAGCACCACCAGGGAGAGGAGCAGCAGCACCTTCGGCGCGTCATAGGCGAAGAAGGCCACGGCCGAACCCAGGCGCGAGTCGAGGCGCAGGTGGAACACCCGGGTGGTGAGGGCGTTCGCCATCGGTTCCAGCCAGTGGTAGATCAGGAGCCAGAGCGGCAGCGCCGGGATCAGCCAGCCGCCGCGGGCCAGAAACCCTGGGGCCGCCGTCGCCACCGGGCCCTCCGGCGAACCGGGTCGGATCACCATGCCCGCTCCTCCCCCAGCACCGCCAGCCGCCGCCGGATCTCGTCCCGCCCGGCGCGGAACCGGGCCCGGAGTTCCTCGGGCGTCAGGGCCGGATCGTCGCTGGCGGGATCGGGGATGGGCCAGTGCAGGCGCTCCGCCTTCCCCAGGAAGAGGGGGCACACCTCCTCGGCGCAGAGGGTGATGACGAGGTCCACCGTGGCCGGATCGACGGCCTCCACGGACTTGGACGTGTGCCCGGCGGCGTCGATGCCCACCTCGGCCAGGACCTCGAGGGCGTAGGGGTTCACGCGGCTGGGCCGGCTGCCGGCGCTCTGGATGGGGAAGCCCGGGAACATCTGGCGGGCGAGGCCCTCGGCCATCTGGGAGCGCGCGCTGTTGGCCACGCAGAGGAACAGGATCGAGGTCATGCGGCCTCCACGCGGAAGTGCCGGCGGCGGATCCACAGGGCCACGTTCACCAGGCCGATGAGGACGGGCACCTCCACCAGCGGCCCGATGACTGCGGCGAAGGCGGCGCCGTGGCCGATTCCGAAGGTGGCCACGGCCACGGCGATGGCCAATTCGAAGTTGTTGGAGGCCGCCGTGAAGCTGAGCGTCGCGCTCTGGGGATAGCTGGCGCCGACCCGCTTCGACATCCAGAAGCTCACGAGGAACATCACCACGAAGTAGATCAGCAGGGGCACCGCGATGCGGAGGACGTCGAGGGGGAGCTTCACGATGGCGTCGCCCTTCAGGCTGAACATCACGACGATGGTGAACAGCAGGGCCACGAGCGTGACCGGGCTGATCCTGGGCACGAACACCCGGTGGTACCAGTCCAGGCCCTTGATCCGCCCCAGGATGAATCGGGTCAGGAAGCCCGCCAGGAACGGGATCCCGAGATAGATGAATACGCTCTCGGCGATCTGGCCGATGGTGATGGCGACCACCGCGCCGTGGAGCCCGAGTTTGGCGGGCAGCACCGTGATGAAGAGCCAGGCATACACGCTGAAGAAGAGCACCTGGAAGATCGAGTTGAAGGCCACGAGGCCTGCGCAATACTCCGTGTCCCCCTTCGCCAGGTCGTTCCACACGATGACCATGGCGATGCAGCGGGCCAGGCCGATGAGGATGAGGCCGACCATGTACTCCGGCTTGTCCCGCAGGAAGAGCACCGCCAGCCCGAACATGAGCAGGGGTCCGACGATCCAGTTCTGGAGGAGCGACAGCCCCAGTACCTTCTTGTTGCGGAAGACCAGGTGCAGCTCCTCGTACTTCACCTTGGCCAGGGGCGGATACATCATCAGGATCAGGCCCGCGGCCAGGGGTACGCTGGTGGTGCCCACGTTCCAGGCGTTGATGGCCCGGTTGAAGCCGGGCACGGCCCAGCCCAGCGACACGCCCAGGCCCATGGCCAGGAAGATCCACAGGGTGAGGTACCGGTCGAGGAAGGCGAGACGCTGCTTCATGGCGCTACCGGGGCTTCCGGGCGGCGATGATCATGCTGGCGATGTAGTCGGTCACCCGGTCGGCGGCGGGGAACTGTCCGGTCAGGCGGTCCGCCAGAGGATCCCCGTCCGGCAGCATCGCAGCCACGGCGCCGGTCTTGTCCTCCAGCGCCAGGTCCACGAGTCCGGCCTCGGCGATCATGGCCTTCAAGTCGTCCACCAGGGCCGCGCCGGCGATGCAGCCCACATGGGCCAGCACGTCCGCCCGGACGGCTTCGGGCAGCGGCTTGAGCAGCACCATGTCCGAAATGGACACGCGACCACCGGGCCGCAGCACCCGGGCGATCTCCCGCCACACGGCCGGCTGGTCTGGGCTGAGGTTCAGGACGCAGTTGGAGATCACCACGTCCACCGAGGCGTCTGGCAGGGGGATGGCCTCGATCTGGCCCAGGTGGAATTCCACGTTGTCCAGGCCCGTGCGGCGCCGGAAGTCCGCGGCGTTCTGCCGGGCACGGGCCACCATCTCGCGCGTCATGTCCAGGCCGAGGGCCCGTCCTTCCGGCCCCACCCGCTGGGCGGCGAGGAAGACGTCCAGGCCGCCGCCGGCACCGAGATCCAGCACGGTCTCGCCGGGTTGGAGCTCCGCCAGGGCCGTGGGATTGCCGCAGGAGAGGCCCAGGTTCGCGCCTTCGGGAAGCGTGGCCAGTTCGGCATCGCTGTACCCCACGCCCAGGGCCACGGTCTCCGCGCCGCCTCCGCCGCAGCAGCTGGATTGGGGTCCGCAGCAGCCGCCGCCGCGAACGGTGGCGATGGCGGAATAGGCCGAGCGGACGGCCTCGTGGATGGGATGGTTCGAGAGCTCAGGCATGGGCGGATCCTTTCGCAGGGGCGGACTTGGGGGCGGGGACGACGCAGCAGGCGCGCAGGGCGAGATTCCGGGCCTGGAGGGCGGTGGCATGGTCGGCTTCCACGGCGGGATCTCCCGCCAACTCGGGCCAGAGGACGCCCAGCAGGGCCGTGGGGAAGGGCTCGGGTACCAGGGCGTAGTGGACCCAGCGGCCCACCTTGCGCTCCGAGACGAAGCCGGCCCGGCGGAGGTCAGATAGGTGCTGGGAGATGGTCGAGGGGGCCAGGCCCACCACCTCTGTGATCTCGCAGACGCAGAGCTCCCCGCCCCGGAGCATGGCCAGGATGCGGAGGCGCACGGGATGAGCCAGGGCCTTGAGGCGGTCCACCAGGGGCGGCAGGGCCTGTTTCGTCATTTCGTCATTCTCCGAAATGAGAACATACGCCCTGCCCCTCCATCGCGCAAGGGGAAAAGGGACGGGCCCGGCGGGGATGCCGCCT
>MTLD01002758.1_pt1 | contig 36086 bp, 37 predicted proteins | sample 1982471 | NCBI WGS metagenome assembly MTLD01 (sample SAMN05712604, study PRJNA340218) | biofilm metagenome | isolation source: sample SPM anode biofilm adapted to -50 mV | place: USA | collected 2012-02-03 | reverse complement strand
GTGGGCCTGGAGATGAGCGGCAACCGCAACGCCTTCGAGTCCATGCTCGAGGCCATGCACCACGGCGGCCGGGTGGCCCTGTTGGGCATCCTGCCGGGCGACTGCGCCGTGGACTGGAGCCAGGTGATCTTCAAGGGCCTGATCCTCAAGGGCATCTACGGCCGGGAGATGTTCGAGACGTGGTACAAGATGGCCGCCATGATCCAGAGCGGCCTGGACATCACCCCTGTCATCACCCACCGCTTCGGCATCGACGACTTCCAGAAGGGCTTCGACGCCATGCGCAGCGGGCAGAGCGGGAAGGTGATCCTGGACTGGGGCGTGAAGTAGGGCGAGGCTTCAGGCCTGAAGCCTCACCTCATCGGCTGGGGCTGGGGAATCGGCGGGAAGGCCTTCTCGTCGATGGGCGCGCCGTCCTCGAGGAGGATGTCGGCGGCGGCGCCGTCGCCGCCGGGCTTGAGGTCGGTGCCGAGGCAGGCCAGGTAGTAGGCGTCGAGCTTCGTGTTGAACCGCTGGCGCACCGGGCCGCGCTTCACCTGGACATCCTCGATGGGCTTCGACACGAAGGCCCGGTAGAAGAATGGGTGGTTCCAGGGCGTCTCGGGCACCTGGTCCAGGTACTCGGGCACCAGGGCCTGCAGGCTGGCCGGGTACTCGCCCTTCTTGCCCTTGAAGCGGATGAGGGCGTCGGCGATGCGGCGCATGGCGGCGCGGACCTGCTTCTGGCGGTCCGCCTGGTCCCGGGCCACGAAGGCGTCGAGGAGGAAGAGATCGCGGCGGGCCTGCTGGGCGGCATCGCTGTCGGGGTACTGCCGGGTGAGCTGGCGCATCATGGCCCGGGCCTCGAGGCTCCGGCCCTCCAGGTTGAGCTTGCGGGCCTCCTCGTAGATGTTGGCGGGCAGGCGCGGATCCTCCGAGCTGCAGCCGGCCAGCAGCGCCAGGAGGGCGAGAACGGGAGCGAATCGGGCCCTGAGCATGGCCGAACCATAGCAGAGGGGCGCTTCCGCTTGAAGTAGGATGGAACGGGGAGGGGCTCATGTCGGACAGACCCATGCTGGTGGGCATCGTGGGAGGATCCGGCAGCGGGAAGACCTCCGTGGCCGTGGAGCTGGTGAAGCGCCTGAAGCGCCGGGGCGTGCAGCCCCTGCTTCTGGACATGGACGCCTACTATGCGCCGCTGGAGGTGGTGAAGGGCCGCTTCGGCGACCGGCCCATCAACTGGGACCACCCCCACGCCTTCGACCTGGAGCTGATGGCCGCCCACCTGTCGGCCCTGCACCAGGGGAATCCCATCCGGAAGCCCCGCTACGATTTCACGATCTCGGACCGGACCGGCTGGGAGGAGCCCATCCCCCCCGGCAAGGTGGTCATCCTCGAGGGGCTGCTGCTCTTCGCGCTGCCGGAATTGAGGGATCAACTGGACGCGCGGATCTTCGTGGACACGGACGCCGACATCCGGATCCTCCGGCGCATCCGCCGGGATACCCGGGAGCGGGGGCGGAGCCTGGAGAGCGTCATGGAGCAGTACGAACAGAGCGTGCGTCCCATGCACTTGGAGTTCGTGGAGCCCAGCAAGCGCTGGGCGGATCTCATCGTCCCCACCGGCGTGGAGAACCGCACGGCCCTGGACATGATCGTCAATCACGTCTGCGGACGGGTGCTGGGCGGCGAGGAACCTGCCCGTGTTTGAGGAGGGGGTGAACCTCTCCCCGGAGGCCTTCCACCGGCTCGACCCGGACCGGGTGCAGATCGTGGATGTCCGTGAGCCCTGGGAACATGCGCTGGCGCGCCTCCCGGGGGCCCGGCTCATCCCCCTGGGGGAACTGGCCGACCGTGCCGGCGAGCTGGATCCCGCCCGGCCCGTGGCGGCCTACTGCCACCACGGGGTGCGCAGCCGCTATGCCCTGGCCATCCTCCGGGACCTGGGCTTCGGGGAGATCGCCCACCTGGCCGGCGGGATCGACGCCTACAGCCGGCTGGATCCGACGGTGCCGAGGTACTGATGCGCCTGCTGCACCGTCATCCCGAGGCCTTCGATCCCGCCCGCCCCTGGGTCCAGGAAGGCGAGAGCATCCGCCAGGACTCGCGGATCTTCCGCCAGGTGGTGGCCCGCCGCCGGAGCCCCCACACGGGCCGGGCCCACGATTTCTACCGGCTGCAGGGGCCCGACTGGGTGAATGTGGTGGCCTTCACGGAGGCCGGCGAGCTGCTGGTGGTGGAGCAGTTCCGCCACGGCATCGACGCCCCCACCCTGGAGATCCCCGGCGGCGGCTGCGATCCCGGCGAGGATCCCCTGGCGGCCGCCCGGCGGGAGCTGCGGGAGGAGACCGGCCACGAGGGGGGGCGCTGGGTCGCCCTCGGATTCTGCACCCCCAACCCGGCCACCCAGGACAACCGCTGCCACAGCTTCCTGGCCCTGGATTGCGTCCCGGCCGGGGGACTGGACCTGGATCCGGCCGAGGAGCTGCAGGTCTGGGCCTGCGGGTGGCCGGAATGGGAGGGGCGGATGCGGCGCGGGGAGATCCATCACGCCCTGGTCCTGACGGCCTTCCAGCTCCTCGGGCTCTGGGAGGGGTGGGCGGATCTGCGGCAGAGCCTGGAAGGCCGATAGGTTAGGCTAGTGGACAGTCCGGTATGGGAGGGAACGATGGCCAGCGAATGCTCCTTCGACGTGGTGTGCAAAGTGGACCTCGACGAGGTGAAGAACGCCGTGTCCCAGGCCATGAAGGAGATCGGCCAGCGGTACGATTTCAAGGGCTCGGTGTCCAAGATCGAACTCAAGGACGACAAGGCGCTGGTGCTCACCAGCGATGACGAGGTCAAGCTGAAGGCCGTCATCGATGTGCTGCAGACCAAGTTGCACAAGCGCGGCGTCAGCATCCGGAGCATGGTCTACGGCAAGCTCGAGCCCGCGGCCAAGGGCAGCGTCCGCCAGGAGGTCACCATCCAGCAGGGCATCCCCGTGGAGAAGGCCAAGGGGCTGATCAAGGCCGTCAAGGACGCCAAGATCAAGGTCCAGGCCAGCATCCAGGGCGACCAGCTCCGGGTCAGCGGGAAGAGCCGCGACGACCTCCAGGAGGTCATCGCCCTCTTCAAGAAGGACGACCAGGGCCTCGACCTGCAGTTCACCAACTACCGGGGCTGATGTGGCGCGACTCGACCTCTCCCGCTACTTCCTCCCCATCGCGCCGAAGCTGGCGGGCGTGGAGGCCGAGCTGCAGCGCATCCTCCAGAGCGACGTGGAGGTGGTCCAGAAGCTGGCGGATCATGTGCGGACGGGGCAGGGCAAGCGCCTGAGGCCTGCCCTGGTGCTGCTGGGGTCCCGGTTCTGCGGCCTGGATTCCGGGGCGGAGGTGCGGTTCGGCGCCGTGTTCGAGCTGATCCACACGGCGACGCTGGTGCACGACGATGTCATCGACCACGCCCAGCTCCGGCGCGGGAAGCCCACCCTCAACCGCCTCTGGGGCAACACCCTCACCGTACTCTTCGGCGATCTGCTGTACCTGGTGGCGATGAGCGAGGCCATCGCGGGGCGGAGCTGGCGGATGATGGAGATCCTGGCCGAGGTCACCACCCGCATGACCGAGGGCGAACTGATCCAGAACGACGTGCTCTACAAGCTGGACACCAGCCGCAAGGACTACTTCGACATCCAGGAGCGCAAGACCGCGCTGCTCTTCGGGGGCTGCACCGAGACCGGGGCCGTCCTCACGGGCCGGGGCGAGGCCGAGTGCCTGGCCATGCGGGGCTACGGCCTGGAGGTGGGACGCGCCTTCCAGCTGGTGGACGACCTGCTGGACTACACGGCCACCAGTGAGCAGCTGGGGAAGCCGGCCTTCAGCGACCTGCGGGAGGGCAAGCTGACCCTGCCCATGCTCACGCTGCTGGAGCGGGCTCCCGACGAGGTCCGCCCCCTCATCCGCACCATCTGGGATCGGGGCGAGGAGGTCCCCATCCCGGAGGCCGAGGAACAGGCCCTCCGGGCCCTGATCGCGCGCCACGATGCCCTGGCCGAGACCCGGGACCTGGCGATGACCGCCTCGCGGAACGCCGTGGCGCGTCTGGCGGAGGTCCAGGGCGACGGGGAGACCGGGATCCTCCTGCGGGGGATCCCCGAGGCCCTGCTGTCGCGCAGCATGTAGATCGGCGCCCTCAATCCGCGAGGGCGTCCATGAGGCGCTGGAAGCGGGGGTGGGCGCGGATGGCATCCAGATCCCCGTCGTGGCGGAACCAGTTCTTCTGGGTGAGCCCGGCGGCCACGGCGCGCTCCAGGCAGGTCAGGGCCTCCTCGGGATCATTCGCCAGGGCGTGGATGCAGCCCAGGTTGTAGAGCAGCATGGGATCGTCGGGATCCATGCCGCGGGCCATCCGCGCCCAGGCCAGGCCCTTCTCCCGGTCGCCCAGGGCCACGAGGGCGTTGGCGCCCAGATAGCGGGCCCTCACATCGTCCGGCTCGCGCTCCAGGCGGTCCTGCACCAGGGAGAGGCCCATCCGGCGGGCCCGCTCGGCCTCGTCCTCCACCCCCAGGCTGTGGTAGACCTGAGCCACAAGCAGGATGGCCTGGAAGTCCTCCGGACGCAGTGCCGCGGCCCACTCGAAGTACTCGACGGCCCGTTCCTGCTTCCCGGCGGCGAGGCAGTGGCGCGCGTAGAAATAGGCGGCTTCGTAGAGGTTCGGATCCAGCCGCAGGGCCGTTTCGAAGGCCTCCTCCGCCTCGTCGGCCAGGCCGGCGGCGGAGAGGGCGACCCCCCGGGAGGCGTGGGCCTCGGCGAGGTCCGGATCCAGTTCCAGGGCCTTGCGGCTGCAGGATTCGGCCAGCTCCCGCTGGGGCTCCGTGCGCTCGATGTAGATGTAGGCGTAGGCTGCGGCGTTGGCGAGGCCCGCCCAGGCCGAGGCGTAGCCGGGATCCAGGTCCAGGGCCCGACGGAACATCTCGGCGGCGAAGCCCATGCTCCGGCGGTTGTAGCGGAAGTAGTAGTGCCGGCCGCGGAGGTAGAACCCGTAGGCCTCGAGATCCACCGGCCGCCGGGGCCGGAAGGACGCAGGCAGGCTCAGGGTGCCGGCAACGCCCCGGGCCGTGTCCTCCAGGGCCGCGAAGAGGTCCCGCCGGTCAAAATCGCGGACCTCGGACCAGATCTCCCGGCCGGAGGCCACTTCGACCACTTCCGCCTTCAGGACCAGGCGGCCCTCCCGCTCCATGAGGGAACCGCCCAGGATCGCGTCGGCCTGCAGCCGGCGACCCACCTCGGCCAGGGGGAGGCCCGAGCCTCCGTAGAGGAAGGAGGTGGTCCGGGAGATGGCCCGCAGGCCCTCCACCTGGTTCAGGGCCTGGATCAGCTCCTCGGCGATGCCTTCGGCGAGGGGGGCATCGCCGCTCTCCCGACGCAGGTCTAGGAAGGGCAGGACGGCCACCGCGGGCTGATGCCGACGGGCCTTCGGGGGCAGGGGGAGGCGCTCGGCCACCCCTGCCTTCCGGGTCCCAGGATGCTTTCCGAGCTTCGTGGTCATGCCCCACCTCCGGGTGGATCCCGATCGGCATGCCCCCCCGGATCAGGCCGCCTCCGGGTCCGGCCGCGCCCCAGGATCAGACCCGGAACGCGACCGGCAGGTGGGGTGACACGCCGGAAGCATCCGGAGGTGGTATCCAGCATGGGATGCCACAGCCCCCGCGCAAGGGCGGGGCGGGCTGGTCAGCCCTCGACTTCGCCCAGCCGCAGGTCGAAGGGGATGCCGGCCCGCTTGCAGGCGGCGATGAAGCTCTCCTTGTCGGGGCACTTCAGGTAGGCCTCCATGGGCTCCACCTTCTTGGCGTTGATGAGCTCCACCAGGGCATCGTTCATGAGGCGCTGGCCGTAGCTGCGGCCGGTCTGCATGGCGGAGGCGATCTGGAAATTCTTGCCTTCGCGCATGAGGTTGGCAATGGCCGGGGTGATGAAGAGGGTCTCCAGGGCGGCGATGCGGCCGCCTCCGATCTTCTTGAGCAGGGTCTGGCTCACCACGCATTTCAGGGCGTCCGCGAGCATGACGCGGATCTGCTGCTGCCGGTCGCTGGGGAACTGGTCCACGATGCGGTCGATGGTGCCGATGGCGCTGGAGGTGTGCAGGGTGCCGAAGACCAGGTGGCCCGTGACGGCGGTCTCCAGGGCGATGGCGATGGTCTCCAGGTCACGCATCTCGCCCACCAGGACGATGTCGGGATCCTCGCGCAAGGCGGCCCGCAGGCCCGTCTTGAAGCTCTCGGTGTGGGTGCCGACCTCCCGCTGGTTCACCAGGCAGCCCTTGCGGGGATGCACGAACTCGATGGGATCCTCGATGGTGAGGATGTGGTCCTTCCGCTTCTGGTTGGCCAGGTCGAGGATGGCGGCCAGGGTGGTGGACTTGCCGCTGCCGGTGGGGCCGGTCACCAGGACCAGTCCCTTGGCGAGACTGGCCAGCCGCTTCACGGGTTCCGGGATGCCCAGCTTGTCGGGGTCGGGGATCTGGTTCGGGATGACCCGGCAGACGAAGGCCGGGCCCATCCGGTCGCGGAAGTAGTTCACGCGGAGGCGGCAGCCACCGGCCTCGAAGGCATGGGCGAAGTCGGCGTCGAAGCGCTCCTGGTAGCGCTCCCACATGGCCCGGGAGGCCAGGGCCTCCATCATCTCCAGCAGGGTCGCGGGGGCCATGGGGCCGAAGCCCTCCAATTCCTTCATGTCGCCGTGGATGCGGGCCAGGGGCGGCTCGTTGGAGCTGCAGTGGAGGTCCGACCCCTGCTGGTCCAGGAGGGCCTTGAACAGGCGCTCGGCCAGGGGGTGGCTGCGGTGAGCCTCCGCTTCCCGGGCCGCCTTCCCGGCGGGTTTGGAATGGGGATGGGGATGGGCCGCCTTCGGCTCCGCCGGGACCGGGTGCTCGGGCGTGGCCTTGGACGTCGGGGGCGGGGCGGGTGCCGGCGCAGGCGCGCTGGCCGTGGGCTTGGGCCGGGCCGGACCCAGGTGCTCCGCGTTGATCTGGGCACTGTCCTTGTACCGGCTCAGGTGGATGCGGAAGGCGTAGCCGCCGTACTCGTACTCGAACTGGACCTCTCCATCCTGCTGCCAGGTTGCCTTCAACTCCGGCGGCACCACGTCCGCGGCCAGCACGTCCACCATGACGCTGGGCAGGGGATTGGGCAGCAGGTCCAGGGTGCCGCCCGCGCGGAGCTCCAGCCAGGGCTTGCGGTCCGCCTGGAGGCGCAGGCGCACCCCCCCCTTGGGGACGAGGTGGGAGAGCAGCTTGTCGAGCTGGGCCATGGCGACTCCGCGGGGTGCCCAAAGGATGCCACGGGTCACAGCGATGGGGGTTCGGCGCCTGCGCGGGGCCCGCTAGACTGGGGGGTGGTGCGGACGCCGGTCGGCGGCCCTTTCGGGAGTCAGCATGAACATCCACGAGTACCAAGCCAAGGAACTGCTCCGGCAGTACAAGGTCACCACACCGGACGGGAAGGTGGCCCAGGACGCCGAAGAGGCCCGCATGATCACCAAGGAATTCGGTGGCGCCAGCGTGGTCAAGGCGCAGATCCATGCCGGGGGACGCGGCAAGGGCGGCGGCGTGAAGTTCGCCACCGATCCCGACAAGGCCGCCGAGCTGTTCAAGGCCATGATGGGAATGCAGCTCGTCACCAAGCAGACCGGCGCCGAGGGACGCAAGGTCCGGACGGTGTTCATCTCCAAGCCCATCGACATCGAGCGGGAGCTCTACCTGAGCTTCCTGGTGGACCGCGCCACCAGCCGCGTGACTGTGCTGGCCTCCACCGAGGGCGGCGTGGAGATCGAGGAAGTCGCCGAGAAGACCCCCGAGAAGATCGTCAAGGTGGCTGTGGATCCGGCCCTGGGCCTCGTCGGCCACCAGGCCCGCCAGATCGCCTTCGCCCTGGGTCTCGAGGGCGACGCCTTCAAGAAGGGCGTGGTCTTCCTCCAGAACCTGTACCGGCTCTTCGTGGACAAGGACTGCTCCATGGTGGAGATCAATCCCCTGGTGGTGACCAAGCAGGGGGACGTGACGGCCCTGGACGCCAAGATCGGCTTCGACGACAACGGCCTGGTCCGCCACCCGGATGTCCTGGCCTACCGCGACCTGAACGAGGAGGCCGAGGAGGAGGTCGAGGCGAGCAAGTTCAACCTGAACTTCATCAAGCTGGACGGCAGCATCGGCTGCATGGTGAACGGCGCCGGCCTGGCCATGGCCACCATGGACATCATCAAGTACTGCGGCAGCTCCCCGGCCAACTTCCTCGATGTGGGCGGCAGCGCCACCGAGGATGCGGTGAAGAACGCCTTCCGCATCATCCTCCAGGACAAGGCCGTGAAGGCGGTGCTGGTGAACATCTTCGGGGGCATCATGCGCTGCGACATCGTGGCGTCGGGCATCGTGAACGCGGCCAAGGAGATCGGCATCAAGGTGCCGGTGGTGGTCCGCCTCGAGGGCACCAACGTCGAGGAGGGGAAGAAGATCCTCGCCGATAGCGGCCTGAACCTGATCGTCGGCGCGAACCTGCAGGACGCCGCCGAGAAGGTAGTGGCCTCGGTCAAGTAGTTGCCCCCTGAATCCTTAGAACCCACATTTCGAGAGGTATGACATGGCTGTTCTGGTGGGCAACCACACCAAGCTGATCGTCCAGGGCATCACGGGCCGCGAGGGCCTTTTCCACGCCAAGGGCTGCCGCGACTACGGCACGAATGTCGTCGGCGGTGTGACCCCGGGCAAGGGAGGCACCGAGATCGAGGGCTTCCCGGTCTTCAACACCGTCAAGGACGCCGTCGCCAAGACCGGCGCCAACGCCACCATGATCTTCGTGCCCCCCGTGGCCGCGGCGGACGCCATCCTCGAGGCCCTCGACGCCGGCATCGAGCTCATCGTCTGCATCACCGAGGGCATCCCCGTCCTTGACATGGTCAAGGTCAAGCGCGTCCTCCCCAACTACCCGAAGAGCCGCCTCATCGGCCCCAACTGCCCGGGCATCATCAGCCCCGGCCTGGCCAAGATCGGCATCATGCCCGGCCGCATCCACAAGCAGGGCCACGTGGGCGTCGTCAGCCGCTCCGGCACCCTCACCTATGAGGCCGTGGGCCAGCTCACCGCCCTCGGCATCGGCCAGAGCACCTGCATCGGCATCGGCGGTGACCCGGTCAACGGCACCAGCCACATCGACGCGCTGGAGATGTTCAACAACGACCCCGACACTCACGCCGTCATCATGATCGGCGAGATCGGCGGCAGCGCCGAGGAGGAGGCCGCCGCCTGGGTGAAGGCCAACATGAAGAAGCCCGTGGTGGCCTTCATCGCCGGTCAGACGGCCCCTCCGGGGCGCCGCATGGGCCACGCCGGCGCCATCATCTCTGGCGGCAAGGGCACCGCTTCCGAGAAGATGAAGGCCCTCCAGGAGGCCGGCATCACGGTCGTCCAGAGCCCCGCCGACATGGGCAAGGCCTTGGCGGAGCGCATCGGCCACAAGGGCTGATCTCCCCCCGTTCCGGAAACGGCCCCGCAAGGGGCCGTTTTTTGTGTCTTCACGGTGGCCGCGCCCCGGCCCCATGATGGCTGTCATGACGTCAACCACCGCCTCCCGACCCGACTCCCGCCGTGGGGCCTTCCTGCGCAACCTGCGGCGCTTCCATGCATGGGTGGGCCTGAGCGGCGCGGCCTTCGGGCTGCTGTTCGGCCTGACGGGCTTCCTCCAGAATCACCGGGCCGTGATGAAGATCGAGGCCGGGCAGGTGGAGGAGCACAAGGTCCACATCCCGCTGGACCAGCCGCCCGCCACCATTGAGGCCCTCGCCGGCACCCTGGCCTCGCGCTTCGGCGTGCCCATGAGCCGGGTGCGGTGGCGGGTGCTGCCGCCCCGGCCAGCCCGTTTCGGCGGCCAGGAGGTGAAGGCGGCAGAGCAGTGGATGGTCATGGTCACCGGGCACGCCCACTTCGCGCGGGCCACCTACCTGCCAGGCAACCGCACCGTGGACCTGGAGCGGGGCGATGCGAACTTCCTCGAGACCCTGGAGCGGCTCCACAAGGCCGAAGGCGGCCAAGCCGGCTGGATCCTGCTCACCGACTGCTTCGCGGGAGGGCTGGTGTTCATGACCCTGAGCGGCACGCTGATCTGGACGCGCCTGGCGGGTCCGCGCCTCCTCTCGGCTGCCCTGGCCTTCGGCGGCCTGCTGGCGGCGATCCTCGTCGCCTCGCGGGCCTGGTAGGCCCTATGCTGGAAGTGGAGGTCCCATGCTGATCTCGCGAGAGATGGTCCTGGACCAGGACATCGGTCTCAACGGCACCCTGTTCGGCGGCGACATGATGGCCCGCATGGACATGGTGGCGGGCATCACCGCCTCGCTGATGTCCCGCAACCGGCGCTTCGTGACCCTGAAGGTCTCCGAACTGATCTTCCACAGCCCCGTGCGGCCGGGTGAGATCATCGAGTTCTACGCCACCGTCTCCCACCAGGGCCGCACCAGCCTCACCATCCAGATCGAGGTGCAGGTCTATGCCCCCGTGACGGATTCGCACCGCGATGTGACGAGCGGCGAGTTCGTGATGGTGGCGGTGGACTGCGAGGGCCAGGCGGAGCCCATCCTGTGGAAACCGGAGGCGGTTCAGGAAGCGAACGCCGCCCACGCAGCCCGCAAATCGCGGCAGGCCGGGCGGAAAATCCCGGGCTGATCCGGCGTATGCTGTTCGGATGAGTGACTTGATCCAGGCCCACTTGGACCACCGGCGCGTCTGGCGGGACTTCGACTACTGCTACCCCGTGATCTCGCGCCGCAGCCGGGGCGTGAGTCTGGGCGTGAACCTCAACCCGGACAAGGTCTGCAACTTCGACTGCGTGTACTGCGAGGTGGATCGCCTCAGCCCCGCGCGCCGGCGCGACCTGGATCTCGACCAGATGGCGCAGGAACTGGGGCTGCTGCTGGACCTCGCCACCAGTGGCGAGCTGTACGAGATTCCGCCCTTCGACTCCGCCCGGCCCGAGCAGCGCCGGCTCAACGACATCGCCTTCAGCGGCGACGGGGAGCCCACCACGGCCCGCGAGTTCGCCGCGGCGGTGGCGCGCGTGGCGGCCCTGAAGCGGGCCCGGGGCCTGGATCTCGTGAAGCTGGTGCTGATCACGGATTCCAGCCGCCTCCAGGCGCCGGAGGTGGTCGAAGGGCTGGAGATCCTCATGGCCCACCAGGGCGAGATCTGGGCCAAGCTCGATGCGGGCTCCGAGGCCTATTATCGGGAGATCTGCCGGAGCCACGTGCCCTTCCAGCGCATCCTGGACAACCTGCTCATGACGGCCCGGCGCTGGCCCACGGTCATCCAGACCCTCTTCCTGAACTGGCAGGGCCAGGGGCCCGACACTGCGGAGCTGGCGGCCTACTGCGGGCGCCTGGAGCACATCCTGCGGAACGGGGGACGGCTCCAGGCGCTCCAGCTCTACACCGTGGCGCGGCCCACGCCCGAGCCGGAGGCGCGTCCCCTCCGCCGGCTCCAGCTCGACGCGATCGCCGCCGGTGTGCGTTCCCACTTCCCCGGCCTGCCGGTGGAGGTCTATTACGGTCCGGAGGAATGGGCCTGAGCCTCCGCGCCCTCGGCCTCGCAGCCCTCGTGGCGTCCGGTCCGTGTCTGGTGGCCGACGGCTCAGTGGCGCCCGTCGCCTCGGTGCGGCTGGTCGCGGTGGGCGACATCATGATGCACCAGGATGTGAAGCGGGCCGAGGCGGAGGACGGGGGCGGCTTTCCGGCCCTGTGGGCCGACCTCGTGCCCTTGTTCCAGGGGGCGGACCTGGCCTTCGGGAACCTGGAGACCCCCGTGGCGCCGACCACCGGCCGCCCCGGGAAGCCCTTCCAGTTCAACGCCCCGGCCTCCCTCCCGCCGGCCCTGCGGGCCAGCGGATTCACGGTAATCTCCACGGCCAACAACCATGCCTTCGACCAGGGGCGGAAGGGTGTGCTGGAGACCCTCGACCGGCTGCGCCAGGCTCAGCTCGTCGCCATCGGCAGCGGCGAGGACCGTACCCGGGCGGAGGCCGCGCAGATCCTGGAGCGGAACGGCCTCAAGGTGGCCTTCCTGGGCTTCACGGACCTCTTCAACCTGGACCTGGACCGCAAGGCCACCGAGCCCTGGGTCCGCCCCCTGGACCTGGAACCGGCCCTGGCCGCGGTGCGCGAGGCCCGGTCGAAGGCGGACATCGTGGTGGTGAGCGTCCACTGGGGCAACGAGTACCAGCACGCGCCGACGAAGCGCCAGCGGGACATCGCCCGGAAGCTGGTGGCAGCGGGCTGCGACCTGCTGCTGGGGCACCACCCCCATGTACTCCAGCCCATGGAGCTGATGACGGTGGACGGCCGCCGTGCCCTGGTGGCCTATTCCCTGGGCAACTTCATCAGCAACCAGGACCGCATGTACCGGGCCGATCTCTTCCCCGTGGCGGAGGGCGACAGCCGGGACGGGGCGGCCCTGGAGGTGACCTTCGAGCGGCGAAAGCGGGCGGATGGCAGCGAGGCCGTGGAGCTCACCCACGCGGGCTTCGAACCCCTGTGGACCGAGAACAACTGGGGCGCAGGGCAGGGGGCGCCGCGCCGGATCCGGGTGATCCGGGTGGCGGCCGAGGAGGCCCGGGTGCGGGCGGACCTGGACCGGCTGGAGGATGCGCCGCCCCCGCTGGATCCCGGGCGCCGGGCCGCCCTCCTCGCCGATCAGGAGCGCCTGCGGACCTTGATCCTCCGGCGGCGGAGGATTGCGGGGATCCTCGGCCAGGCTTTCGAGGACCTCAGCGCAGGCGGAACGAGCCCAGGAGGCCGCTGAGATCCTGGGCCTGGGCGGCGAGGCGGGAGCTGGCCTCCTCGGTGCTCCTGGCCTCGTACAGGGTCCCTTCGGCGCCGCCATGGATCTCCCGGACCCGGCCCTCCACGGAGGCCACGGTGCGGGCCTGCTCCTCCGCGGCCTCGGCGATGCGATCCACCCGGGCGCTCACGTCGCGGATGCCGGCCAGGATCCCCTCCAGGGAGCGGCTCGCTGCCTCGGCGCGGGAGACGCCGCCCTCGACCTGCTCGGTGCTGCCCTCCATGGCGCGGACCAGGTTCTGGGTGCCGCTCTGGATGCTCGCGATCATGTCCCGGATCTCCCGGGAGGCCTGCGAGGACTTCTCGGCCAGCCGGCGGACCTCCTCCGCCACCACCGCGAAGCCCCGTCCGTGCGCGCCCGCGTGGGAGGCCTCGATGGCCGCGTTGAGGGCCAGGAGGTTCGTCTGCTCGGCGATGTCGTTGATGACCTGGACGATGGCCCCGATCTGCTCGGCCTTGCCGCCGAGGTCGGCCACGGCGCCCGCGGCCTCACCGACCACCTTCTGCACATGGAGCATGGCCCCCTGGACCTCCCGGGTGATGGTGGACCCCCCCTCCGCGAGGTCCTGGGCCTGCCGGCCGGCGCTGGAGGCCTCGGTGGCGTGGCGAGCGATGTCGGCGATGGTCTGGCTGAGCTCCTCCGTGGCGCGGCTGATCTCGGCGGCGTCGGCGACCTGGGCCGCCATGCGGTGGCTGACCGTTCCGAGGCTGGCCTGCATGCCCTGGCAGTCCCGGTTCACCTGGCCTCCCAGCCCGGCGACCTTCCCGATGACGTCCCTGAGGTTGCCGGCCATGACGCTCATGGCATGGGCGATCGCGCCGATGGTGTCGTGGCTCCGGATCGTGCAGTCCAGGGTCAGGTCCTTCTCGCTGATGGCCCGGGCCACGCCGGCCATGCGCCGGAGGTTCCGCAGGAGCATGAGGTTCATCACGAAGTAGTTGGCGAAACCCATGATGAGCCCCGCCACCAGGCAACCGGCGACGAAGTAGTGGCGCATGCCGGGCTTCCAGTCCACGAAGAAACCTGCATAGAGGGGGAAGACGGCCCCCATGGCCAAGCCGAAGGCGAGGAAGGAGAGCAGGGTGTTCCGCAGGATGCTGGGCTTCATGACAGGGCTCCGGAGGCCGTCCGATGCCCTTCTTTTCGTTTGCTGACCACAAGATCTGAGTTCTTACGCATCCTGGGGGGGCGTCAGGCCCAACTCTCCACGATGCTGGTGGAGGACCCCGATGATGCGGGCGAGGTGCTCCTCCTCGGTCCCGCCCACCTCCTCCATGAGCATCCGCAGGCCCTCGGCCACCTCGAAGCGGTCCACCCCCGCGGCGAAGGCCTTGTCCTTAAGCTTCTTCTTCACGCTCTTCGGCTCCAGCCCTTCCGTGCGGCCTGGGCGGACCAGGGCGCAGGCCATGACGAAGCCGGTGATCTCATCCGAGGCCAGCAGGGCCTTGTCCAGCAGGCTCTCGTAGGGGACGCCCCAGCGGGTGTAGTGGGCGCTGATGGCGTGGGCCAGGGCGGCTTCGCCACGCTCCGCGAGCCAGGCCACGATGCGCTTGGGATGCTCTCCGGGCCAGGAATCGTAGTCCGCGTCGTGGAGCAGGCCCGCCAGTCCGAAGGTCTCCTCGTCCTGGCCCAGGCGCACGGCCAGGTCCCGCATCACGAGCTCCACGGCGCGGGCGTGGAGCCGCAGGCGGTCCGAGGGCGTCCAGTCGCAGAGCAGCTGCCAGGCTTCATCGCGGGTGGGCATCGGCGCTCCGGTCAGGGGATGAAGAGGGTGGGTTGCGGAGGGCCGGGTTCCGGGTCCCCGGCATAACGGACCCGCTCCAGGAACAGGCCTGAGGCCGGGGCGGCATGGGCGGCCCACAGGCGGTTGGCGGCCTCCGTGGGATTCCGGAGATCCTCCAGGATGCGGCGGGGCTCCTCCTCGCCCACCCCGCAGGCCACCGCGGCGCCCACCATGCGCCGGACCTGGCGGCGGAAGAAGTGCGTGGCCCGGACGCGCAGCAGGATGAGCGATCCGGCCTCGGCCACTTCGCAGCGGAAGAGCCGGCTGCGGCCATCCTCTTCGGAATCCAGTTCCGCGAAGGCGGCGAGATCCTGGATTCCCTCGAAGGCGGACCAGGCCCGGGCGAGCCGGTCCAGGTCCAGCCGGTGCTTCACCCACCAGATCCAGGGCTTGCCGAGGGCGCTGCGCCGGCGGCTGATCTGGTAGAGGTAGGTGCGGTCCACGGCGTCGTGGCGGGCATGGAAGGCCGGGGGACAGGTGCGCACGTCCCGGAGGGCGATGTCCTGGGGCAGGGTGCCATCCAGGGCGCGGCGCAGTTCCCCTGGGCGGGGCGCGCCCTTGGCCTCGAGGTGCAGATGTGCCACTTGGCCCAGGGCGTGGACGCCGGCATCCGTGCGGCCGGAGCCCCCCAGGGCCACGAGCCGGAAGCCGGCCTGGTGGATGGCGTGCTCCAGGCTGCCGGCGACGGTCCGGACACCTTCCCGGGTCTGGCCTGGCCCCTGCTTCTGCCAGCCGTGGAAGCGGCCGCCGTCGTACTCCAGGAGGAGCCGGTAGGCGGCGAGGGGAACGGGCTTGGCGGCCACGGTCAGGCGTGGATGACGGCGCGGACGGCGTCCACGAGGGCTGCGGGATCGTGGATGGGCTTGGCGATGTAGCCCTCGGCGCCGGTCAGGTCCAGGTACTTCTCCCGGTCCCCGAACATGGCGTGGGCCGTCGCGAGGAGGACGGGGATGTGGCGGGTGACCTCGTCCTGCTTGAGGAGCTGGGTGATGAAGATCCCGTCCACCTTGTTCCCCTGGTAGCTGGAACGGGAGAGGCTCACGTCCATGATGATGGCGGCGAGATCCGCCTCGTGGGCGAGACGGAGGATCTCCTCGACATCCTCGGAGACCAGCACCTCGAACCCGCCCTTCTTGGCGAGGACGACCTGGATGAACCGGACGTTGATCGGGTCGTCTTCCACCAGGAGGATGCGGTTGGACATGGGGGCCCCTATCTTCCACAGACTACAGTGCTTCTGCGCCGCGTGACAGGTGCCGCTCAGTTCCAGGTCCCCCGCGCCTGCTGGGCCTCCAGGGCCTCCAGCAGGCCATCCGGCACCTTGAGCCCGCCGCGTCCCGCGCCGAGGCGCAGGCCCGGCTTGTTGGCGCCGTGATAGTCGCTGCCGCCGGTGACCACCAGGCCGAGGCGTTTCGCGAGTCCCACGAAGTAGCGCTGCTCCGCCGCCCGGTACTCGCCGTAGTAGCCCTCCAGGCCCTCGATGCCCTCCCGCTGCAGGTCGCGCATGGCCTCATCCCAGCGGAAGGAGCCGCCGGCGAACCGGCCCGGGTGCGCCACCACGGGCACGCCTCCGGCCTCGCGGATCCAGCGGGCGGCTTCCGCGGGACTCAGCTCCTCCCGGGGCACGAATGCAGGGCCGTCGTCCCCGATGAGGCGCTCGAAGGCCTCCTGGGGCCTTCGCACGTAGCCCTTGGCGGCGAGGGCCATGGCGAAGTGGACCCTGGAGAGCAGGGGCGTCTCCGCCTGGGCCTGGACCTCCGCCATCGTCACGGGGCAGCCGACCTCGGCCAGACGCAGCACCATGCGGGTGTTGCGGTCATCGCGGCGGGTGCGGAGCTCGGCGAGCCGGGCCTGGAACTGCGCATCCCCGGGATCCACCAGGAGGCCCAGGACGTGCAGGGAACGCCCGAGGAACCGGCAGCTCAGCTCGGTCCCGACCAGGAGGCGGGCCTTCACCTGCGGCTGCTGGGCGAGGAACAAGGGGATGCCGCCGAGCGTGTCGTGGTCCGTGAGGCACAGGGCCGCGAGTCCGGCCTCGTCGGCCAGGAGGGCCAGGCGTTCCGGCGAGTCGGTGCCGTCAGAATGGAGGGTGTGGCAATGCAGGTCGATCATGCGGTCGGCTCGCCAGGCATCCGGTGATTGGCGCGGTAGAGGGCGGCCAGGAGCAGGGCCACGGCCTGGAAGAGTTCCGGAGGGACCAGCCGGCCGATGTCGAGGGGTTCCAGGGCGGCCAGCAGATCGGGGTCCCGGGTGACGGAGACCCCATGCTGCCGGGCCAGTTCGAGGATCCGGTCGGCCAGCAGTCCCTCGCCCTTGGCCACCAGCCTGGGCGCCGCGTCCCGGAAAGGGTCCTCCGGCTGGTAGCGCAGGGCCGCGGCCCGGGAGCGCTGGGGACGGGGCGGGCGGGCCATGGTTCCCCGGCCGGAAGGTCCTACTGCACGAAGGTGGAGGCGCTCTGGACCTCGTCCTCGGGCTCCTCCATGGCCAGGCGCCGGAAGAGCTTCATGTCGGCGAAGGACAGGAGGCTCATGTAGGCGAAGCCGCTGAAGAAGAGCCAGAGGAAGGGCACGGAGGCCCACTTCCGGATGTAGATGGCCACGCACAGGGCAGCGAGATAGTAGACGGCGAAGGCCAGTTCCAGGAAGGTGAGGACACTCTTGGGCACCTTGTAGGCGCGCTTGGAGATGGCCTTGCCCTCGGCGTCCACGCCCAGCTTCGGGGTGCGCTTGAATTCCTTGTCGTCGGTGAAGAACCCTTCCAGCACGGCCTTGGCCTGGTTGAGGGCCAGCCCGATGCCCAGGCCCATGAGGCCGGGGATGTACTTCAAGCGCTTCTTCCACCCGGTGTTGTCGGTGAGTTCCTTCTGGGAGAGGCCGAAGTAGAGGCCGACGCTCACCGCATTGAGCAGGAAGAAGGGGCCATCGGTCAGGAGCAGGACATGCACGGGCGTGCCGGCCCGGATGATCATGCTGGGCACCATGATGATGGAGAGCACAACCATCAGCATGTAGTTGCAGTTGGCCGTGAGGTGGAACCAGCACTCCAGCTTGGTGTGCAGGCTCTCGTCCGACTTCCAAATGGTCTTCATCAGCTTGCGGATGACCTGGGCGTTGCCCTTGGCCCAGCGGTGCTGCTGGCTCTTGAAGGCGTTGACCTCCACCGGCAGCTCGGCAGGCACCACCAGATCCTTGAGGTAGATGCCCTTCCAGCCCTTCAGCTGGGCGCGGTAGGAGAGGTCGGCGTCCTCGGTGATGGTGTCGTGCTCCCAGCCACCGGCGTCGGCGATGGCGGAGACGCGCCACATGCCGGCGGTCCCGCTGAAGTTGAAGAAGGCCTTGGACCGGTGGCGGGCCGTGTGCTCGAAGACGAAGTGGCCGTCCAGGAGGATGGCCTGGACCTGAGTCAGGAGGGAGAACTCGCGGTTCAGGTGGGCCCAGCAGCCCTGGACGAAGGCCACCTTCTCATCGGCGAAGTGGGGCACGGCCTTGCGGAGGAAGTCCTCCGTGGGCAGGAAGTCCGCGTCGAACATGGCCACCAGCTCACCCTTGGCGCTCTTGAGCCCCTCGGCCAGCGCGCCGGCCTTGAAACCCGTGCGATCGGTGCGGTGGAGGTATTGGATGTCGAAGCCGAGAGCCTTGTAGCGGTCCACGACGGCACTGGCGACCTTCACGGTCTCGTCCGTGGAATCGTCCAGCACCTGGATCTCGAGCTTCTCCCTGGGCCAGTCCATGCGGACCACGTGCTCCATCAGGCGCTCGATGACGTTCATCTCGTTGAACACAGCCAGCTGGACCGTGACTACGGGCAGGTAGCTGGCGTCGCCCTTGGGCTGGGGCACGTCCTTCTTGTGGCGGTAGTAGAGCAGCAGCATCCACAGGCGGTGCGCGCCGTAGATGCTCAGAATGGTGAGCAGCGTGAAGTAGGTGACCAGCACGACGGTCTTGACGATCTCCATCTCGAAACGCTCTCCTCAGCCCACATCCCATGAGCTGCTTATATTCTGCCGGGACCGGCTGGAAAATCCATGAAAAACCTCACAATCTTGCAAACCCTGCCGATGCGGTTGGTAGGATGGCTCCGCTACCAGGGACACGCATGGGCGACTCCGAGAACCTCCCCCAGACCATCGGCCGCTACCAGGTCCAGCGACTGCTGGGCGGTGGGGCCATGGGCAGCGTCGTCCTGGCGGAGGACCCGAGGATCAAGCGGAAGGTGGCCATCAAGCTGGTGAAGCTGGATTCGGTCCGGAACGAGGCCGACCGCCACGAGTTCCTCATGCGCTTCCAGCGGGAGGCGGAAGTCTCCGGCGTGCTCAACCACCCGGGGATCGTGGCCATCTACGACGTGGGCGAGGAGGAGGGGCTGGGGCCCTTCCTGGCCATGGAGTACGTGGCCGGCAAGCCCCTGGACAGCCTCATCAAGGGCCCCGTGCCGATGTCGCTGAAGGAGAAGCTGAGGATCGCCGCCGGCCTCGCCGAGGCCCTTGACCACGCGCACGCCAAGGGCATCGTCCACCGGGATGTGAAACCCGGGAATGTCATGGTCGGCGAGGATGGCCGGCCCAAGCTCATGGATTTCGGCATCGCCAAGCGCGAGGATGCCAATCTCACCCAGACGGGCACCTTCCTGGGCACGCCCAGCTACGCCAGCCCTGAGCAGATCAAGGAAGGCACGGTGGACGGGCGGTCCGACATCTTCAGCTTCGGCGTGTTGGTCTTCGAGCTGATGAGCGGCCAGTCGCCCTTTCCCGGGGCCTCCATCAACACGATCCTCTACCGCATCGTGAACGAGCCGCCGATCGAGGTGCAGCCGCCGGTCCTGGGCGTCCTGCCGGACGGCTGGCGCCGGGTCTTCGACCGCGTCCTCGCCAAGAAACCCGGGGACCGGCATCCCTCCTGCGCCGCCTTCATCCGCGACCTGATGGAGGCCGTGGCGGAGATGGGCAAGGATGACCGGCGGGAACTCCTCGGGCTCATGCATTTCAGCGGCGATGCGCCGATCCCCCAGATCGTCTCCCGGTCCCACGAGGAGACCCTGCTGGTACAGCGCCCCGCTCCGAAGCGCGGCCCCTGGCCTCTGCTCGCGGGCGCGGCCGTGGCCGCCGTCCTGGCTGGAGGAGGCTGGTTCCTCTTCCGGGGTGCGCGGGGCACGCGCCTCCAGATCAACACCAATCCGCCGGGTGCCCTTGTCTTCGTGAACGGCCTGGAGGTGGGGACCACGCCCATGAACCAGCCCCTCCGGGAAGGCGATCAGCTGGAGATGCGCCTCAAGGGCTTCCAGCCCTTCTCGTATGCGTTCAAGCCGGGCGAGGCACCGCCGGTCTTCCCCCTGCAGGCGGTGGTCTCGGAGGAGGTGATCGATTCCCAGCCCCAGGGCGCCACCGTTGTGCTGGACGAGCGGCCCCTGGACGGCGTCACTCCCTTGAAAGTGCGCTGGAACCAGGGCGCCTCTCACCGCCTCACCCTCACCAAGGACCAGCAGGGCTTCCAGTGGGACTTCGCGCCCGGCGAGGTGCCGGGCGGAAAGGTCTTCGCCCTGAAGGATGCAGGTTCCACGGCCTCTGTGGAGCCGCCCCTGGATCCCCATGCACCCGGCGCCCTCAAGCTGTCCGGCGGGTTCGCGATCCGCCTGAAGGTGGACGGGAAGGACCTCGGCGAAATGAGCCCGGGCGGGACGGTCTCCGTCGCCCCGGGCGCCCACAAGGTGGAACTGTCCAGCTCCAAGTACTTCTACCGGAACAGCCGGAGCATCACTGTCGTCGCCGGCCAGCCCGTTGCCCTCACGGTGCCTGCCCTGGCCACCCTCATCGTCGAGACCTTCCCGGGCACCGGCCGTGTCGCCATCGATGGCCAGGATGCCGGCATCGAGAGCGACGGCAGCAGCGTCCAGGTCGCCCTCGGGCGCCACACCGTCACCATCCGGAGCGCGGGCGGCACCCGCACCCAGCCCATCGAGGTCAACGGGGACAAGCACCTGAAGATCCCGCTGTAGCCCGGATCCGTCCATGCGCTCCCCAAGCAGAACGACCGCCCTGCGGCGGCCGTTCTGCTTGGGGAGGAAGGATTCCCTCCACGTCACCCTGCGGGTGACGCTCCGGCCGCAGGGCTGGCTGCCCACGGGCCTCCGACGCCGTCGGATCGCAGGGGACAGCCCTTGGCTGTCTCCTGCTGGCCCTACCTGGGCGCCATCCCTGACTTCGAGTCCTTCATGCGCTTCCCAAGCAGAACGACCGCCCTGCGGCGGCCGTTCTGGTTGGGGAGGAAGGATTCGAACCCTCGGTACGCAGGATCAAAACCTGCTGCCTTACCACTTGGCTACTCCCCAGGCGGAATGGCAAGGATAGCGCGGGACGGCATCCGGCCCAAGCCCGGGTCCCGGGGGTCAGGGATTGGCTTTGGGCGTGAAGCCGAACTCCTCGACCCCCAGCAGGTCGGGGCGCACCTGGGCCTCGTCGCCGCGCTCGATGCGGCTGATGGCGCGGGCGCCGGTGGCGGTTTCGTAGGCCAGCAGCACCCGCTCCTCGATCTGCTCGCGCAGGAGGTTGTTCAGGGGATAGGCGATGTCCTTGAAGCTGCCGTCCCGCTTGCGGCGGCTAGGCATGGCCACGAAGTAGCCCTCCTCGCCCTCCACGACCCGGAGATCGCCCACCAGGAAGCAGTCGTCGATGACCAGCGCTGCAAAGGCCCGCAACTTGTCGTCGCCCTCGATCCTGGTGATGCGCACGTCGGTGATGTTCAGCATGGGGGCCTCGAGATTCAGGGTTCGGGGTCGGGAAGAATCTCGGCCCACCCCCATTGTCGCCCGGTCTTGTCTCCCCGGCGCCAGGACCAGAGCAGATCCGGTCGGCAGACGGTGCAGAGGGCCACGGTACCGTCCTTCTCTGGAGCCAGTCCCAGGTCCGCCGCCTGGGCCTTCAGAAATCCGTGGAGATCGAGGTGCGGACGGCCCTGCGCGCCAGGATGCCGCAGTGCCTCGTGCCAGGCCGGATCCCGTCGAGCAGCGTCGATGACCTCCTCGCCCACCTCGAAATGGCAGGCCAGGATGGCAGGTCCCAGGGCCCAGGCCAGGTGTCCGGAGTCGCCTCCCTGGTCCCGGTAGAGGGCCACGGCCCGGCGGAGGATGCCACCGCCCGGCGCCTCGGCCACACCCGTGGCGCCGCGCCAGCCCGCATGCAGGGCAGCGATCCAGGGACGGCCGTCGGGCAGGGGGCCGGCCAGGAGGATGGGCACGCAGTCCGCCACCCGCACTCCGATTCGCAGGCCGGGCTCCGAAGTCCAGATCCCGTCCGCCTCGGGCGCGGCACCGGAGGCCTGGACCACGCCGCAGCCGTGGACCTGCGAGAGCCGGGCCTGGGGAACCGCATCCTGTCCGTCCAGCCGGGTGCTGAACCCCCATCGGAGGGGGAAGGGAGGCGGGACGGAGGGGACCAGCACAGGTTCTAGCCGTTGTGCCGGAGACGGGCCTCGATCCACTGCTTGATGCGGTTGGCGTCGCCCAGGCGGGTGTACTTGCCCCAGGAATCCAGCAGCACGATGAGGACGGGGCGCTCGGCCAGCATGGCCTGCATCACCAGGCACTGGCCGGCCTCGTTGATGAAGCCGGTCTTGGAGAGGCCGATCTGCCAGCGGCCGGCGCGCACCAGGGCGTTGGTGTTGATGAACTGGAGAGTCCGGCGGCCGGAGTGGATGGTGGTCCCGGCGCAGGTGGTGAACTCCCGGATCTGGGGATAGCGGTAGGCCGTGTCCACCAGGCGGGCGAGGTCCTGGGCCGAGGACACGTTCCCGCTGGAGAGCCCGGCTGGATCCTGGAACCGGGTCTCGGTGAGGCCCAGGGCCTGGGCCTTTGCGTCCATGGCCTTCACGCAGGCCTCGACGCCGCCGGGATAGCAGCGCCCGAGGGCGTGGGCGGCCCGGTTCTCGGAGGACATCAGGGCCAGGTTCAGGGCCTCGGAGCGGGTGAGCCTGGTGCCCACGGGCAGGCGGGACCGGCTGTGGCGGATCATGTCCTTGTCCGCATTCTCGATGACCAGGGGCTCCTGCATGTCCTGCTGCGCGTCCAGCACCACCATGGCCGTCATGAGCTTGGTGATGGAGGCGATGGGCATGATGGCCTCGGCCTGCTTCTCCACCAGGGTCTGACCGGTCTGCTGATCGAGGACCAGGGCGGCGGCGGACCTCAGCATCAGGCGGGAGGGGCGGGGAGAGCCTGCGCGGAGGGGCAGGAGCCCCGGGAGGGTGAGGAGACCGAGGATCGCCAGGCCGTGCTTAAGCTTCATGCGTGCTCCGGGACCGGGGGGGGCCGAACGTATTCCTACTGTATCGGAAGAAATCGTCCGTTGTTGAGCTCAAATCCAAAGGAGGGCCAGGAGGCTCAGGTCAGTGATGGCCCAGGCCACCAGACCCCGGTACATGCCGGCCTCGTGCTGGGCGTCTGTCCAGCGGCGCCAGCGGACCATCCAGGGCAGGAGTACCACCAGCCAGGCGGCGAGGGAGGGCAGCAGGGGCAGGGGGCTGCGCTTCAGGAGGACCACCGCCCAGGCGAACCACAGGTGGGCCAGCACCATGGCCCCGAGCGCCAGGGCGAGGCTCCGGCCGATCCCCACCCGGATGACCAGGGTGCGGTCGCCCCGACGGCTGTCTTCGGCCACCTGGTAGATCTGGGTCATGGGGTAGAGCGTGGCGAACAGGAACGCGAAGCCCACCGAGGCCGCCACGATCGATGGACTGAAAGGCCGGCCCGTGAGCGCCCAGCCGGCCAGGGGCGTGAGCAGGCCGAAACCGAGACAGTTGATGAGGAGGTCCCAGCCGGCCCGGGCCTTCAGGCGGATAGGAGGCGCGGAATAGAGGATGCTCATCGCCACGCAGGCCAGGTTGATCCAGAAGAAGGGCCGGGGGAGCAGCCAGCCCAGGATCACCGAGGCCGCCAGCAGGACGGAGGAGAAGGCCAGCAGGTGCTCCGGCGGCTTCGGGGGCGACTTCAGGTAGCCGATGTCCCCCTCATCCTGGTCGAAGGCGCTGTTGATGGCGAGGGTGCCCCCGTTCAGCAGCGCCACGAAGACGAACCAGCCCAGGAGGGTACTCCGGATCGGCAGGGCCCAGCCCACGGCCAGAAGGGTGCCCAGGAGGAAGTGGGCCGTCATGATGGGCCATTCCAGGGGGCGGAGGTGCAGCAGGTAGGCCAGGGCCTCCGGGCCCAGGAGGCGCTCGAAGGCCCTTCGGAGGAGGAATCGCGGCTGGGCCATGGCTCACGCCTCCCGGACCAGGGGCTGGACCTTCGCCGGGGGGGACGCCGGCTGGACCAGGGCCTCCATGGCCGCCATCAGGTGGGGGACGCTGAAATCCGTGTCCACGCACATGCCGTGGGACAGGGTGAGCGGGATGACGTAGGAAGGCGTCTCCGGAAGCTTGACGAGGCCCTTGAGGAGGCGGTCCGTACAGCTCACGGCCACGATGAGGTCCGGCCGGTATTCCCGCGCCTCCCGGTAGGCCTTGTGGCTGCGGTTGGTGATGCGTCCCTCCCAGCGGCCGGTGATGGCGGCATTCATGTAGTCGCCCACGGCGCACTTGCCGCAGTCGTAGCAGGCCTGCAAGTCGTCGAGGATCCCGGCCTTGCAGCGGGCCAGCTGGATGCAGTGCGGCAGCAGGATGAGGGCCCGGCGGGCCTTGCGGTCCCGGAAGGCCTCGCGCACGCGGTGGTTGTGCCAGGCGCAGAAGGAGAGGATCCATGCGTCCTCCTGGCCAAACCACCGGGCCAGGGGACGGAGGGCGACCGCCCAGAGCCCGTCCCAGCGCATGATCGCCGGGCGGCTGCGCAGGTAGGCTGGACCGGCCAGGAAGGTGGGCCAGGCCACCGCGAGGCCCGCCACACAGGCGAGCATCCACCAGCCTCGGCCTTCGAGATGGAAAGCCGAGGCCGACAGCGCCACGGCCGCCACGAGGAGAGGGGCCCCCCGGCGCACGGCCAGGAAGAGGCCGTACCGCTCCCGGGGCAGGGCGCCCGGCGCAGGCAGGGCCCTGGGTTCCGTCACTTCGAGGCTCCGGCCAGCCCGATGATCTTTTTGAGGTCCTCATCACGCCAACGCAGGCCACCGCCGATGAAGAAGGTGCGGAGATCCTTGTTGGCGATGTCCTGGACGCCGGTCTGGATGTAGGCGCCCTTCCAGAACTGGTAGCTGGCCGTGAAGCGGTAGCGTGGGTTGGGCTTGTCGTCCCGCTTGGTGAAGTCGTAGCCCAGCAGGCCGAAGCGCAGCTTGTCGTTGTCCAGGGTGCGGAACTCGACGCCGCCGCCGCCCTTGCCTTCGACGATGCCCGCGGAGAAGACCGCCGGCCCGAGGCGCTTGGCGAACTGGGCGGAGACCGTGAAGGTCTGGTCCGTGGTGACGAAGCGGTTCTTCTCCAGAACACTGGTCGGCAGGCCGGTCACGGGATCAATGGCGGTGACGGTCCGGGTGCTCTCGTTGATCTTCCCGTCCGGCGTGGAGGCGAAGCCCAGCGCGTACCAGTAGTCGGGCCGCGGGGCGATCTCGAGGCCCAGGCCCACGCGGCTGTCGCTGCGCTTGGTCCACTGGGCCGCGTTCATGTCCAGGCGGAAGTCCATCTTGGTGAGGCCGCCCAGCAGGTTGTTCACGTTGTCCACCGCCTCGTTGATCTTCTTGATGGTGGTGTCGTCGTTCAGCAGCTTGCCCACGGTGCCTTCGCCATGGTTGATGCGGTCGGTGAGCACCTTCAGGTTGTCGGCCGTGCCCTGGAAGCTCTGGGCCAGCTTGCGGACATCGCCCACGACGCCCTTCAGCTCCGGCCGGTTCTCCTCCAGGATGGCATTCAGATTCTTGCCGACCGACTCGAACTGCTGGGCCAGCTTGGGCAGCTTGTCCCGCAGGTCGGCGCTGATGGCCTCGACGTTGGCCATGGTGTTGTTGATGGCGCCGTGGTTCTCCTGGGCCATGGAGCGGAACTCTGCGGTGAGGACGCGGATGTTGTCCACGATCTCGTCCAGCTTCTGGCGGCCCTGCTCGCCGCCGATGGACTCGTTCAGCGCCTGCGTGACGCCCTTCACGTTCTTGCCGATATCCGCCAGGGTCTCCATCAGGTTATCGAGGCTCACGCCGGCCTTGCTGGGGATGGGCTTGTCCTCGGGGAAGGGACCCTTCTGCGGATGGCCGGGATCCAGGTCGATGAACTTCTCGCCCAGGATCCCGATGGAGCCCAGGGAGACCGTGGCATCGTCGTAGACCGCCACATCCTTCGAGACGGACAGGTCGACCCTGGCCCGGCCCCCCTCGAGCGAGATGCGCTGGACCTCGCCCACCTTCACGCCGGCCACCAGGATCTTGCTCTGGGGCGTCAATCCGGCCACCTGGTCGAAGATGGTGAACCGCTTCACGCTGTTGTTCTGGCCGCCGACCTGGAGCTTCTCGGTGCGGAAGATCAGGAATCCCACCACGGCGATGGCCGAGGTGAAGAAGATGCCGACGCGGGTTTCGAGCTTCATGCGTGAGCCTCCTTGGGCTTGCGCTTGGGGGGCGGGGGATCCTGGAGGAAGGGCCCGTCCGCGTCACCCCGGAGGAACTGCTGGACCACGGGGTTGGGGTTGACCTTGAAGTCCGCCGGGGCCTGGCAGGCGATGCACTCGCCGCGGAAGAGCAGGGCGATGCGATCGGCGATCTCGAAGGCGGACTTCAAGTCGTGCGTGATGGTGATGGTCGTGACGCCGAGCTCGTGCTTCAGGTCAAGGATCACGCGGCCGATGACATCCGTCATGACCGGGTCCAGGCCGGTGGTGGGTTCGTCGAAGAGGAGGATCTTGGGCTTCAGGGCGATGGCCCGGGCGAAGCCCACGCGGCGCTTCATGCCTCCGGAGAGTTCGGCCGGCTTGAGGTGCTCCGTCCCCTTCATGCCGACCATGGACAGGCATTCCTCGACCCGGGCGCGGACTTCGTCCTCGTGGATCTCCAGATGGCGGCGGAGTCCGAAGGCCACGTTCTCGAAGACGGTCATGGAATCGAAGAGGGCCGCCATCTGGAAGCACATGCCGATGCTCTGCCGGACTTTGAAGAGCTCCTCGCGGCTGAGCTGGGCGATGATCTTGCCCTCGACGGCCACATGCCCGGCATCCGGGGTGAGGAGGCCCATGATGTTCCGGAGCAGGACGGTCTTGCCGGTGCCGGAGCCGCCCAGCACGACCAGGCTCTCGCCCTCCTCCACCTGCAGGTTCACGTTGGACAGCACGACCTTGGGCCCGAAGGCCTTGGAGAGGTTCACGACATCGATGACGGGCACGGCGCGCTCAGACCAGGAGCAGCTTGGTGAGGAAGAAGTCTGCGATGAGGATCCACAGACTGCTCGTCACGACGCTGCTGGTGGGGGCGTTGCCCACGCCCTCGGCGCCGCCCTGGGTCCGGTAGCCCTTCCAGCAGCCTACGAGGGCGATGATCATCCCGAACACGAAGGCCTTGGTGAGGGCGATGCGCACATCCCGGAAGGCCAGGAGCTTGTAGAACTCGCCGGCATAGACGAAGGGGCTCTGGCCCTCGACGCCCACGAGGATGAGGTAGCCGCCCCAGTAGCCGATGTAGATGGAGATGGCCGTGAGGAGGGGCACCACGAACGCCGCCGCGAGCAGCCGGGGCACGAAGAGGTAGTGGATGGGATCCGTGGCCAGGCATTCCAGGGCGTCGATCTGCTCGGTCACCTGCATGGTGCCCAGCTCCGCCGCCATGGCGCTCCCAATCCGGCCCGAGAGCATGAGGCCCGTGATGACCGGCGCCAGTTCGCGGACGATGGCCAGCCCCTCCACCTGGGAGGCCAGGCCCTCGGCCTGGAACTGCCGGAAGCCGAAGGCTAGCTGCACGGCGAACACCATGCTCACGGCGAGGCTGGTGAGCACCACCACCGGGATGGAATTCACCCCCACGGCCTGGAACTGGCGCATGAGATTGGCCCCGTCGAAGGGGCGCTTGAAGATGGCGGCGAAGGTCCGGCCGGAAAGCACGGCGAAGTCCCCGGCGGTGTCCATGGCCTGGAGGACGGTGCTGCCGACCTTGTCGAAGAGGGTGAGGACCATGGAGCTCCGCGGACCGAAAAAGCTAGCTTAACCGAGTCGGCTTCTTCTGCCGGGCCCGGATCTGGCTCGCCCCTCCCTCGCGGGAGGTCTGCGGCACGCGGCTCAGCGCCAGCGCATCGGCGGGCACATCCTTCGTGATGGTGCTCCCGGCCCCGATCAGGGCCCCGTCGCCGATGGCCACCGGAGCCACCAGCTGGGTGTCCGATCCGACGAACACATTCCGGCCGATAAGGGTCTGGTGCTTGTTCACGCCGTCGTAGTTGCAGGTGATGACGCCGGCGCCGATGTTCGTGCCCTCGCCGATCTCCGTATCGCCCAGGTAGGCCAGGTGGTTGGCCTTGGCGCCCCGCTGGAGGCGCGCTTTCTTGGTCTCCACGAAGTTGCCGATGTGGACCTCCGGCCCCAGATCAGTCCCCTCCCGCAGGCGGGAGAAGGGGCCCAGCTTCGCCCCGGCGCCGACGACGGCCTGCTCGATCACGCAGTACGGCCGGATCTGGACCCCAGCCTCGATGCGGGAATCGAGGATCACGCTCCCCTGGCCGACACGCCCGCCTTCTCCGATCAGCACCTCACCTTCCAGGCGGACAGAGGGTTCCAGGACCACGTCCCGGCCCAGGTCCACGCGGGGCCCCACCAGCGTGCTGTCAGCCTGGAGGAAGGTCACGCCCTCAGCCATCCAGTGCGCGTTGATGCGCCGCTGGGCCGAGGCCTGCAGAGTCGACTGGTCCATCCGGGAATTCATGCCGGCCAGTTCCACGGGGTCGCAGACCTCCACGGACACTGCACGCTCCCCAGCCACTGCGGCCACGGCGTCCGTGAGGTAGAACTCCTTCTGGGCATTCTGGTTGGTGAGCCCCTGGAGGGCCTTGCGCAGAGGGACCCAAGGCAGGGCGTAGGCGCCGCCGTTCACCCGGCGGACGGCCCGCTGTTCAGCCGTGGCGTCCTTGGCCTCCACCAGGCCGGCCAGGCGGCCATCAGGATGCTGGAGCACCCGGCCGTAGAAGCCGGGCTCCTCGAGGTCCATGGCAAGCAGCACCGCCTCGGACGCGCAGAGGCGGGCCACCGTCGCCGGCGTGGTGAGGGGCACGTCGCCGCAGAGAATGGCCACGCGCGTGGCGCCGAGGCGATCCAATTCCGGAATGCAGACCTGCAGGGCGTGACCGGTGCCTAGCGGCTCGCCCTGATCCACGGTGGTCACGGGGCAGGGGATGAGGCCCTGGGCCTGCCAGGTCTCCAGGGCGGACATCACCTGGTCCTTGCCGTGATGCACCACGACCACGGCCCCGCCGAGGTCCGGCGGCAGGGCCCGGAGCACCCACAGCAGCGAGGGGTCGCCCAGGATGGGGTGCAGCACCTTCGGAAGGCGAGACTTCATGCGGGTGCCGAGCCCCGCCGCCAGGATCACCGCCACTGTGGACATCGTGCCTCCTTGTTCCAGCCTACAACACGCGTCGGGACTTCAGGCAGGCTGGGGCTGCATCAGGGCCAGCAGGGCGTGGAGCAGTTCGGCCTCGGGCAGGGGCTTCTCCACGAAGCCGAGGCGCCTCAGGCCGAGGCCGGAGGGATCCAGGGGAAGGACCTGCCCTTCGCCCATGACGAGCGTGGGGATCGGCTCCCGCTGGAACTTCCCGAGGGACCGGTGGAACCGCTCCAGCTGGGCGGTGCGCTCGACCAGGAGGGCGTCAGGCACCGCCGCGCCGCGGCTTGTGCGCAGGAGGGCTGCCAGATCCTCGAAAGCGGCGGCCTCGCCGCCCCAGCGCCGGATGAGCGCGGCCAGCGTCTCCCGCAGCAGCGGGTCCCGGTCCGCCACCCAGATCCGGCGTCCGGCCAGGGGCCGCTCGGGCAGGGCCGCGACTGGCACGGCACACGGCAGGTAGACCCGGGGATGCAACCCGCCCTTGGGATCCTGGGCCAGATCCACCAGCCCCCGGACGCCCTCGACCTCGGCCCGCAGCCAGCCCAGACCCTGGAGTGTCCGCGGCAGGCGGGCGCCCGCGTCGACGGGCCGGGCGGCCAGCAAACCCCAGGTCCGGCCGCCCAGGTCCACGGCCTGGAGGGAGAGCCGGATCTCGCCGCGGCATCGCTCTGCCGCGTGGAGCAGCAGGAGGGCCGCCATCCGCCGGAGGGATTCCAGGCTCAACGTCAGCGGCAGGGCCGCGGCTTCGACCTTCACGCTCGTTCCGGCTGGAAGCATCCGCTGGAGGACCGGTTCCAGGGAACGCAGGGAATCAGACGCCTCCAGCGGGGCCCCGGCCGGATCGCCCGGCTCTCCGGGCCCCAGGCGCCGGGCCGCTTCCATGACGCGCGCGGCGGCCTCCCGTGCCACACCGGGAGGAGCCTCGGCCCACACCAGCTCGGCCGAGGGCAGCAGGGAGGCCAGGGCGTTCAGGGTCCGGCGGCGCTCTCCTTCACCCCCTAGGGGCCGCAGGAATCCACCCTCCGGACGCAGGCTCAGCGTGCCTTCCGCGGGTTCCGCGATCCACACCAGGGCCATGCCCCGGTCGAAGGCCACCGCCTCCAGCCGGACCTCCCGAAAGGCCCCATCCTCGCTCACCTGCGTGGCCTGGGCCGTGCCGTGGCCCCGCTGCAGGAGCTGGCTCTGGAGCCCCGCCCACACAGGCGCCTCCCCACCCTGGAAGAGGGCGTCCAGGGCGTAGCCACGGAGCCGGTGCCGGGGCAGCCCGACCAGGCGGGAGAAGGGGCCGTTGGATTCCAGCACCCGCCCCTTCTCATCCACCAGCCACTGGGCCTGCTGGGGATCCAGCCCGAAGGCAAGTCCAGCCGCCTCGGGAGCGCGGTGCTGGTCCAGCAGCGCCAGGGCCGTGCGGAGGCCCTGCCCCCGGCCCTCCACCCAGGCCCCCTGATTCTCCAGCCAGCGAAGCTGCTGGAGGGCCACGAGCCCCAGGAGCACGCCGCCCGCAAGGGCCGCGGGCCAGGGCAGACGCGGAGTATCCGGAGGCAGCAGCGCCTGGGCCAAGGCGCCGAGGCCCAGGGCGCCCGCCCCGACGAGGGGCATGCGCAGTTCCAGGAGGCGTCCCCGCGCCCAGCGGTAGGCCAGATCGGACAGGAGGAGCCAGAGCAGGGCCTCCAGCACGGCCCCGGCCCAGAACCGGGGGAGGGTGCCCCAGGGCAGCCCCAGCCGGAGCAGCAGCAGCCACTCGAACAGCGTGGCTCCGCCCACTCCCACCACCAGCCGGCGGAGGCCCTGGACGCCCTCCCGCTGGGCCTGCAGGAAGAGGGTGAAGCCGAACAGGGCGGCCCCCAGCAGGGCCGTGGGGAGGGGATGGCCGGAGATCCTGGGCCAGGGCAGGGCCAGGACCGCCAGGATGCCCCCGAGGAAGTAGCCGTAGCTCAGCCCGATGCGCCCCTTCCTGCGGAAGATCCAGAACCCCAGCCAGGGCGGGAGGGACAGCAGCAGGGCGGCGATCAGATCCTGGTAGCCCATGGGGAGAAGTCCTTGTAGGGGAGCGGTCAATGGAGGATGGCGGGCCAGACCCCCCGAACGGCGTTGAGGCACCAGAGGCGGCCCTCCGCCACCCGGCCCAGGGGGATGGCCTCCCACCGCAGTTTCAGGTCCCGGGCCGCCGCCCAGGCCGGCAGATCCAGGGCCTCCGCCAGACTGGCCACGCGGCCCTCCGGAGGCGGAAGGAGCAGGGCACCCGCCACCTCGACGGCCAGGGCGGCGATGGCCGTTTCGGCCAGGGTCCCCTCGGGCCAGAGCAGGAGCGCGTCATCGGCCCCGCGTTCCCGGGCCTCCGCCAGGGCCGGCGGGCGCCAGGGGCCGCTGAGTCCCTTGTGTCGGGCCAGGGGGTCGCCCCGAAGGTCCCCTCCAGGATGGAGCATGGCGGCGAGGCGATAGGGTTCCGGTGTTCCGGGGAGCGGTTCGAAACGGGCGGAGACCAGGCCCTCGGGGCCGTGGAGGACCATCCTGAGGGCCCCGTCCCGGACCGTCCCGGCCGCGACCCAGGTCTCCAGCACGCCCTCCAGTCCGGCGATCCACGGCGCCGGTTCCGCGAGCGCCTCGGCGCCGGCCCGCAGGCGGTCCAGATGGGCCGCGAGATGGCAGGGGCGGCCCTCCGTCACGCGCAGGGCCGTCCGGGGCCCTCCGGGGTCCGGGAGAGGGCGGTCTGCGGGCCAGGCCGCTGCCCCTGGTCCGAAGACCGCATGCATCCTCAGCTCCGGGCGCGGACCACGTCCGCCTGCCAGGACTGGCCCTGGGCCCGACCCGCCAGGCGCAGGGCCAGCGCCGCCGCCTCCAGGAAGTTCGTGGGATTCGAGATCCACCGCCCGGCCTTGTCGAAGGCCGTGCCATGGTCCGGGCTGGTCCGGATGAAGGGCAGGCCGAGGGTCAGGTTGACGGCGCGCTCGGGTTCGAGGACTTTCACGGGGATGAGGCCCTGATCGTGGTACAGGGCCACCACCAGGTCGAATTCCCCCTGGGCCGCCCGGTGGAACAGGCTGTCCGAGGGCAGGGGGCCGAAGAACCGGGGCGCGTGGCGCTGGGGGGGGTGGAGCCCAGACCCGAGGGAGGCCACCTCCAGCCCGGGCGTCTGCATCTCCGCAGCGGGCAGGCTCCGGGCGTCGCCGGATCCTCCGCCGGCCTTCGCCCCCCCTTCCCGGAACGGGGAGGGGACGTCCGCGTAGGCCCCGCCCGCCCGGTCGCCAAAGGTCATGAAGGTGGCCTCGGCGAGGGTGATCGCCTCCCGCAGCTGGGCCTCCTCGTCGCCGAAGGCCCCGTTCTCGCCGGCATGGGGGTTGAGCGCGCAAAGGGCTACGCGCAGGTCCCGCTTGCCCGTGAGTTCGATGAACCGGTCGGCGGCGAACGCCAGGGTCTCTGCCACGGCCTCGGGGTCCAGTTCCTCGACCACGGAACGGAGACTCTGGTGGACCGTGTGCAGCACCACCGAGAGGCTGGGGCTTACGAAGGCCATGCGGGTGAGCGGAGATCCCGCCAGATCCTGGAGGAATTCCGTGTGCCCGGGGATGTCGTGGCCCGCGAGGTGGGCTGCGGCCTTGGCCATGGGGAGGGTGACGAGGGCATCAACCCGCCCGGAGAGGGCCAGCTGGGCCCCGGCCCGGATGGCCTCCACCGTCGCGGCGCCGGAGGCAGATGAACCCTCTCCAAGCGTCAGATCGGCAGCGGCGATACCGGGGGTCGGATCCAGCCAGAGGGCCCGGCCCCCGGGCTCCCGGCCTTCCCCCAGGGGCCGCGTTTCCAGGCCGGAAACGGTCCCTTCGAATCCGGTGGGCGGAGGGAAGGGCGGATCGATCCAGCGCCAGTCCACGGGCCGCCCCGGCACGGCCTGGAGCAGGTCGGCACCCGCCCGGGGGCCCACCACCACCACGTCGGCCCAGGAACCGATCGTCCCCAGGGAGCGCAGCAGGAGCTCGGGGCCGATGCCGCAGGGGTCGCCGAGGGTGATGGCCAGGCGAGGCCGTCGGTCCATGTTCGCTCCCGGAAAGGGCGGCGGGGCCGCCGGCCTTCAGTCGTAGACCGGGATCTCCACCTCCGGAACCGGAGCCTCCTCCTTCTTGGCTGTGCGGGTCCGCCGGATCCGGGGCTCCTCGTCCTGCTTATAGATATACTTGATGTTGTGCTTCGGTACGAGGACGTTCGGTTCCTTCACCCGGTTGATCTTGAGGCAGTGCTTGTCGTACCACTCGATGACGCCGCGGACCTTCTCGTCATCCTGCAGGACGATCACCATTGGAGTCTTCGCCTGCATCTGCTTGAGGTAGTAGAAGCTCTCGGCGTTCGTCTGCTCGGGGGGCGCAATCCGGCGCCGGGGGCTGCCCGGGCCCTGGGGGGCCGTGGCCGCCGAGGGGTTCGTGACGGGATTGGGCTCTCCGCCCGCGGTGACCGGCGACGGGGTGGGCGTGATCCCCTCTCCGCTGGCGGGCTTGGCGGGGAGGCCGAGCCTGTCCTTGAGCTCGCTGAGATTCGGGCGGATGAGCTTGCGGTTCATGGGAATCCTGCGGGGGTGCGGAGGTCCGGAGGTCGTGTCAAAGGTATCGGTCCCGTGGGCCGGGCCCTCCGATCGGACAGGGCTTGCTGCTGAGCAGGAGGCCGCGCGATGTCGGAGGGGATGACCCACTGTGGCAGGAGCCATGCGGCCGCTGCAAGGGAGATTGCCTCTGGTTGGATGCTTGAAAGCTGCCGGAAGTTTAGAACCTTCTCTCCCCGGGCGCCACTGGGGGAGGTGAAGGAAAAACCGGCAGGGTGAGGTGGACCGAGGTTCCTCTTCCGGGTTGGCTCTGGACTTCGAGCTGCCACCCCATCTCCTGGGTGAGCTTGAAGACCAGGCTCATGCCCAACCCCGTGCCCTCCTCGAAACTCCCCGCGAAGGGGACGAAGAGACGGTCCAGTTGGGCCTGGTCCATCCCGCACCCGTTGTCCTCCACCAGGATCCTGGCCCGCTCCCCTTCGCGCCGGGCCTCCAGGCGAACCTGGGGCGAGGGGGTGTTCCGCACGGCCTTCCGGGCGTTGCTCAGCAGGTTCATGAGGATCCGGTGGACCCCCAGCGGATCGGCCTGGAAGGTTAGCTCCGGGGCCGGTGCGAGCGCGAGCGGGACGCCCCGGGCCCGTGGGTCCACCTCCCAGCTTCCGCGGGCCTCTTCGAGCACCTTGGGGAGGGAGAGCACCTGGGGCGCCGGCTGGCCGGGGCGGGCGAAATCGAGGAAGTCGGACACGATGCCGTTCACGCGTTGCGTCTCGCGCTCGAGGATTCCGAGCACCCGGTCCTTCACGTCATGGCCCGGGCCGGAGGTCTGCAGCAGCTGGACGCAGCCGCTGATGGACGCCAGGGGGTTGCGCAGCTCATGGGCCAGCCCGGCGGCCAGTTGGCCCACGGTGGCCAGGCGCTCGCTGATGCGGGTCCGCTCCGCCAGTGCCTTCAACTCGGTCAGATCCTGGAAGAGCAGCAGGTGGCCCGTGGCCTGCCCGCCGGAGCCGCGCAAGGATGCGAGGTGCCCGCCCAGGATCCGGATCCCCCGGTCCGGTGTGGCGAAGGACAGTTCGAAGCGCTGCTCCCGCCCCCTGTGGATGGGGAGCGGATCGCCCAGGGGCAGGAGATCCTGGACCGGCCGGCCTGGGACCACGGTGAGGCCCAGGATCGCCTCTGCAGCCGGGTTGGCCGAAGTGATCCGGTCCTCCAGGTCCAGGGTGATGAGGCCCGAGGACATGGACTCCACCACCCGGAGGTGCAGCGCCGAGAGCTCGTCCACCGCGGCTTCGGAGGCGCTGAGATCAGTCTTGAGGCTCTCGAGGTTGCGCCGGATCAGCACCACCACCAGGGTGGCGGCGAAGATCTGGATGGAGGCGAGGCCGAGGATGAAGGCGAGGCTCCCGGGATCCAGGTCGGGGCCGGCGCCCGATTCACCGAACGAGGGGAACAGTCCCGAGACGAAACCCAGCACGGCCAGGATGTGGGTGAACGAGGAGAGGACGCCCACCCACACGATCTCCGTGGTGCCCACGTAGAACGCGGAGGCCAGCACAGGGAAGATGTAGAGGGTGGAGAACCGCTCCTGGGTCACGCCCTGGAAGGCGATGACGAGGGACACCAGAGCCAGGTCCAGCGCCAGGTTCCAGCGGATCCAGGGGAGGCTGGGCGTGGGGAACATCCGGCCCTGGGCCCGCAGGCCGCGCCCGGCCTCCCAGGCAGCCTCCAGCAGCAGCAGCAGCAGGGCGAGGACGTAGAGCCCCTCTCCCGGCCCCGTGGCACGGCCCTCCAGGGGGAGCGCCAGATGCAGCACGAGCAGGCCGAAGCTCGCGAAGAGACGGAAGCTGAGGGGCAGGAAGGGCTGGCTGGCCGCGGAGGCATCCGCGGGTCCGGACGATCGGGGGAGCATATGGGGCTAGCATGCCCGAATCTGGCATTCTAGGGACATGTCAGCCCCCGAAGTCCCCCACTCGCCTTCCCTGCGAGCCGCAGGCATGCGCCAGACCCCCCAGCGCGAGGGCATCCTGCGCGTCCTGCGCGATTCGGACCGCCCGCTCACGGTGGAGGAGATCTGGGAACGCATGCCCGAGCGGCGTTCCGGTCTGCCGACCATCTACCGGAACCTGGAGCGCTTCGTGCAGGAGGGCTGGGCCGAGAGCATCCTCGGCGCCGACCAGGTGATGCGCTTCGTCCGCTGCGACTCCAGGCACCACCACCACCACCTGCAGTGCGAGCAGTGCGGCCGCATGGCCGAGGTGGACGCCTGCGGCCTCGACGCCTCCCTCGCAGAGATGGAACGGATCTCCGGGTTCCGGATCACCCGTCACCAGTTGATGCTCTTCGGCCTCTGTCCGGCCTGCCGCGCCGAAAAAGATCGTTGACCGCGATTCGCGCCATTGCTAGGATCTAAGTCTCATGCGGGTGTAACTCAGTGGTAGAGTGCAACCTTGCCAAGGTTGAAGTCG
>MTLD01001446.1_pt4 | contig 36276 bp, 41 predicted proteins | sample 1982471 | NCBI WGS metagenome assembly MTLD01 (sample SAMN05712604, study PRJNA340218) | biofilm metagenome | isolation source: sample SPM anode biofilm adapted to -50 mV | place: USA | collected 2012-02-03 | reverse complement strand
GCGCCCCTACCACAGCGGCTCGGCGGACGATCTGGGCGCCGTCTTCGCCCTGGCCCGGGAGCGCCATCCCGGCCTCCGGCAGCTGGCCCTGGGCTTCTCCCTTTCCGCCAACGCCCTCCTGCTCAATCTGGGGGATGGCCTGGGGCGACCCCTCCCCAAGCCCGACCTGGCCCTGGCCGTGAACCCGCCCATCGACCTGGAGCGGTGCGCGGTGCTCATCAAGACCGGGGTCAACCGCCTCTACGACCTGCGATTCGTGAAGCGCTGCCGCCGCGCGATCCGGGAGCGGGTGGCGGACGGCCTCATCCCCGACCGCTACCGCACGCGCCCGTGGATGACCCTCCACGACTTCGACAATGCTTACACCGCCCCCGCCATCGGCCTCCGGGACCGGGAGGACTACTACGCCCGCTGCTCAGCCCGGGACCACCTGGCCCGAATCACCGTGCCCACGGTCATCCTCCAGTCCAAGGACGACCCCTTCATCCCCTGGCAGGCCCACGCCGAGGCCCCGAAATCCCCCCTCGTCCACCTGCACCTGGAGGACCACGGGGGCCACATGGGCTACCTCAGCCGCGACCTCCCCGGCCACCGCTGGCTGCCCTACGCCCTGGAGCACTACACAGCTGAGCTGCTCCGGCTCGGGGCCGCGGGAAAGGCTCTCCACCAAGGGTAAGGCAAGGGCACGAGGGAGGCCGTCTGCCCCCGGGAACGCACCAGACGTCAGGCCGAACACGCCCTTCTTCGTGGTCTTGCTTTTGAATTCGTGCCCTTCGTCGATTTCAGTTCCCGAGGGTCAGGCCGGCCCCTCGTAGCGCGGCCAGGATCCCCGGCAGCAGGTCGAGTGCCCGGTCGATCTGGGCGTCGGTGGTGCCGCGGCCCAGGCTGAAGCGCACCGTGCCCTGGGCGTAGGCGGCCGGCACCTGCATGGCCCGGAGTACGTGGCTGGGCTCGCGCATGCCGGTGCTGCAGGCGCTGCCCGTGGAGACGCAGACCCCCTGCTCCGCCAACTTCAGCTGTACGGCCTCCCCCTCGACCCCGGCGAAGCCCACCAGGCTGGTGTTCGGGAGCCGTTCCGCGCCGGCGCCATGCACGCGGAGACCGGGCACCCGGGCGGCCAGCTCCGCCTCGAAGCGGTCCCGGAGGGCGCGCACGCGGGCCATCTCCGGCAGCCGCGCCAGGGCCAGTTCCGCGGCCTTCCCCAGGCCCACGAGGCCCGGCACGTTCTCCGTGCCCCCCCGCCGGCCCCGCTCCTGGGATCCGCCCAGCATGAAGGGTTTCAGGCGCACGCCCCGGCGGATCATGAGCAGGCCCGTGCCCTTCGGCCCATGGAACTTGTGGCCGCTGAGGGTGAGCAGATCAGCGCCCCAGGCGGTGGCGTCCACGGGGAGCTTCCCCATGGCCTGGGTGGCGTCCACCAGGAACAGCGCGCCCTTCCCCTTCGCGATCCGCCCCGCCTCGGCCACGGGGAACAGGACGCCCGATTCGTTGTTGGCCGCCATCACCGCCACCAGGGCCGTGTCCGGGCGCACGGCAGCCTCGAGGCCCGCCAGGTCCAGCCGCCCCTCGCCGTCCACGCCCACATCGGTGGCCTCGCCGCCCATGGCCCGCCACCAGGCCACCAGGGCCCGCACGGCCGGGTGCTCCACCGCCGTGGCCACCAGGTGCCGTTTCGCCGGGAAGGCCTCCCAGGTGCCCCGCACGGCATGGTTCAGGCTCTCCGTGCCGCCGGAGGTGAAGACAATCTCCGCGGGCGTGCAGCCCACCAGCGCGGCCGCCTGCTCCCGGGCCGCCACCACCGCGCCGTCCGAGAGATGGCCCAGGGCGTAGGCGGAGCTGGCATTGCCGAAGCGCTCGGTGAACCAGGGCCGCATGGCCTCGAAGGCCTCGGGGTCAAGGGCGGTGGTGGCGTTGTGGTCGAGGTAGATCAGGTCCATGGCGTCATTGTCCCATCCCCGTGGGGCAGCGGAGGAAGCCCAGCAGCTCCGGCCAGGGTGGCCGCCCGGGCTCCAGGGGAAGGCCGTTGTGATCCGCCCAGGGCACCTCGCGAAGCTGGACCGGACCGGCCACGCCACCGGCCAGGCGGCGGCCCTGGGCGACGCCCACCACCTCGTCGCGGCCGGCCACGAGGAGGGCCACGGGGCCGGGATAGCCGCGGATCGCGCCCAGGCTGTCCCAGCGGTCCCGCAGCAGCAGGCGCAGGGGCAGCAGCGGGTAGTGGCGTGCCGCCACCTCGGTCATGCGGGCGAAGGGCGTCACCAGGAGCAGGCCCGCCACCGCGTCCGGTTCAGCCGCGGCCACCTGGACGGCCACGCCCGAGCCGAGGCTCTCGCCCAACAGGAACACGGGGCCCGGTCCCTCTGCCTTCAGCTGGCGCAGCGCGGCCTGGCTGTCCGCCACGAGGGTGGATTCCGAGGGACGCCCCTCCCGGGGCCCATAGCCGGGATATTCCAGCAGCGCGACCTCGAAGCCGGCGGCCTCGAGCACCGGCAGGTAGGCCACCCGGCCCAGCGCGTCCCCGGCGTTGCCGTGGAGCACCAGCATCCGTGGGCGGTCGCCGTCCGTTCCCGGACGCCGCCAGCCCAGGAACCGGCCGGACCCGTCGCGCCAGGGCGCGAGCCCCATCCGGGCGGCCTGACGCACCGCCTCAGGCTCGGGCATCCTGTCGGGGAAGTACATCATCCGCCGCTGGAGCAGGAAGGCCGCCAGGCACAGCGTGGCGTAGGCTCCGAAGCCCCAGGCCAGCGCCTTCAGGGAGCCCGCAATCCAGGGATGCAGGGGCCCGGCCACGATTCAGCCCACGGCTTCCCGCAGCCGGGCCAGGGCTTCGGCCCGGGCCGCCAAGCCGGGCGCCTTGCCCTGGAAGCTCTTACTCGATCCGCCGCCCTTGGCCTCCAGGGCGGTGGCCACGGCCCTGCCCAGGGCCGGGATGTCCAGGGCGCAGGCCTCGCCTCCGGCCAGGAGGAAGATCCCCTGCCCGTCCAGGCCGGAGGTGAGGAACACAACCTTGGTCGGGTCGGCGCCGAGGATCTGGCGGGAGAGCTTCTGGAGGAAGGCCATGTCCCGGCCCTCGACATGGGCCTCGACCAGAGCCTCCGGCCGCGCGGCCAGGACCGCCGCCTGGTAGCCGGCCAGGTCCTCCTCCAGCTTCCGGATACGGCGCTCGGCCGCCTGGAGCTGGTCCAGCTTCGTCCGGAGGACCGCGGCCAGTTCCTCGTCCGGTGCCCCCAGAAGCGTGCGGAAGGCGCCGTTCCGGGCCTCGTGGGCCCCGAGGCGGGAGCGCACCCGTCCGCCGGCCGCGTAGAAGAGCCGCACGCCGCCGCGAATGGGCTCGGTGCCCAGCAGTTTCAGGGCCTCGATCTCGCCCGTGTGCCGCAGGTGGGTGCCGCCGCAGGTGTTCAAGTCCACGCCCGCGATCTCCACCAGCCGGATGTCGCCGGTGTGGCCTTCGGGGAGCCCCCGGGAGCGCACGGCCTCCCGGCCGTAGGCTTCGGGGCTCACCCGCCGGGCCGAGATGGGTCGCGCCGCGCGGATCTCCGCGGCCACGGCCTCCTCCAGCACCTCGATGTCGCGCCGCGACGGGGAGGCAGCCGCCAGCTCGATGTCGCAGACCGTCGCGCCCAGGTGGAAGGCCGTGGTCTCCCACTTGAACCGGTCCTGGGCCACGGCTGTCAGCAGGTGCTGGCCGGTGTGCTGCTGCATGTGGTCGAAGCGGCGGGTCCAGTCCAGGCGCAGCGTCGCGGGCCCCTCGGGGAGCGGCGCCTCCAGGGTGTGGCGGATCTCTCCGTCGCGCTTCTGCACGTCGAGCACGGCCACGCCGTTGATCGTCCCGAGGTCGCAGGGCTGGCCGCCGCCCTCGGGGTAGAAGATCGAATCCTCGAGAAGGGCGAAGGGACGGCCCTCCTCCTCACCGCAGCGCAGGATGCGGGTGTCCAGGTTGACGGCGAAGGGATCGCGTTCGTAGGCCGGCAGCATGCCCGGAGCCTAGCACGGGGGCGCTGGTAGGCTGGACTTCAGGTCTGTCATGTCCCACATCCCCCTCCCTGAACGCCTGCGGCCCGCCTCCCTGGACGAGGTGGTAGGCCAGGCCCACCTGCTGGGGCCGAAGGGGGCCCTGACCCGGCTCACGGCGGGCGGACGCCTGCCCTCCATGGTGCTGTGGGGCCCGCCGGGCACGGGCAAGACCACCCTGGCCCGCATCCTGGCCGAGGCCACGGGCCATGGCTTCCGGGAGTTCTCCGGCGTCAGCGGCAGCGCGGCCGAGCTGAAGAAGTTCCTCCAGGAGAGCCGGGAGATGCCCCTGTTCCGGAACGTACCGCCGGTGGTGTTCCTGGACGAGATCCACCGCTTCAACCGCGCCCAACAGGACATCCTGCTGCCCTTCCTCGAGCGCGGCGAGGCCATCCTCATCGGCGCCACCACCGAGAACCCGGCCTTCTACCTGAATCCCGCGCTGCGGAGCCGCTGCCAGCTCATCGCCCTCAAGGGCCTGGAGCCTGCCCACATCCAGCAGGTGCTGAAGCGGGCCTGGGCGAGGGAGCGGCCCGGCAAGCCGGAGCCGGCCGATGTCTTCGACTGGCTCTCCCACTGGGCCGGCGGCGACCTCCGCTCCGCGCTCTCCGGGCTGGAGACCTGGCTGGAGATGCCCGATCCGGATCTGGAATCGCTCCAGGGCGCGCTAGGCGGACGGATGATGTTCGACCGCGCCGACGGCCACTACGACCTGGCCAGCGCCTTTCAGAAGAGCCTGCGGGGCTCGGACGCCGACGCGGCCCTGTACTACCTGAGCCGAATGATCCGGGGCGGCGAGGATCCCCGCTTCATCGCCCGGCGCCTCATGGTCTGCGCCGCGGAGGACGTGGGGAACGCCGATCCCCAGGCCTTCATCCTGGCCGAGGCCGCCAGCCGCGCCGTGGAGCAGATCGGCTGGCCCGAGGCCCGCATCCCCCTGGCCCAGGCCGTGATCTACGTGGCGAACGCCGCCAAGAGCAACGCCACCGTCCTCGCCATCGACGCCGCCCTGGCCGCCGACGACGCGCCCATCCCGGAGGCCATCCGGGACGCCCACACCGCTACTGCCCGCAAGGCCGGCATGGGCCAGGGCTACCACTACTCCCACGACGACTACGATCGTCCCCAGGCCTTCCTGCCCGTGAAGCTGCAGGGCTCGGCCTTCCACGCCCCCCGCCGCCCCCAGGAACGCAGCTGGCGGGACCGCCAGGAGCCGGGCGCGGCGGCCCTGGGCGCCCTGTGGGAAGGCTGGGCGGCGGAGCATCCCGAGGGCGGCGAGATCCCCGTGGACGCCTGGTGCGAGGCCCTGGCCTGCAGCCGCGAGGCCCTGGCCCGCGCCCTGCCGAGGCTCGCCCAGGGCCGGTTCACGCTCCTCCGGAAGCTGGAGGCGAAACCGGTCTGATCAATCCTCAGTCCAGCCCAGGAGGCTGGCGCCGTAGCGCTGGCCCATCACGTAGATCGGCACCGTCAGCACCGTCACGAGCGCCCCGGTATCCCGGGCGTAGGTCTGCACCAGGAAGTCCCGGCATCCGCCTTCGGGTTCCACGAGCTTCGCGCCGACCCGGCGGAAGGCGTCCCGGGTGGCGCGTTCCGGGAGGGCCTCCCCGGCTTCGCCGATGCCGTGCCGACCGCCCCGCACCAGGACCCGGTTGTCGGTGAAGAACCGTTTCACCCGGTTGCCGACGAGATCCTTCTCGGGAATCCCCGTCCAGTCCTGGGCGAAACGCTTGTTGTGGGTGGGCGCGTAGCTATTGAGGTCGATGATGAGGGCGAAGGTGAGGTGGGGTTCCCGGCCCAGGATCTCGTCGAAGATCGCCTGGAGAGGCGGATCCACCTGCATGTCATAGGCGGTGTGGAATTTCGGCGGCGTGAATCCCTCCGGCGGCACCCGATCCACGTTGAAGCGGGACGCCAGGCTCCGGATGGCCTCGCCCCGGATCTCGGTGTAGCGGAGGTCCAGCACCTCCTCCAGCCGCAGGATGCCTGCCTTCACCGGCGCCTCCAGCACGTCCGCGGAGCGCCGGGCCAGCTCGCGGCCCAGGGCCAGGGAGCGGTGGAAGACAGAGCCCGTGTCGTAGGGCGCCAGGTGCCGGTAGCCCGCTTCCGTCTGGGTGGTGAGGTGGAAGGTGTCCTGGGCCAGGGCCTCCGTCTCGCCCTTCAGGTGGTCCGTGGATTCCACCAGGCTGCGGGAGGCCTCCAGGAGGGTCCGGGCCGCGCCGGCCTGCTCCTGGGAGGACTGGGCGATGAGATCCACATGACCCGCCGCCTCGCCCGCCAGCTCCGCCAGCCCTGAAAGGCGCTGGCCCACGGCTTCCACCTGATCGCTGGTGCGGGCCGCCAGATCGAGGCTCCGGTCCATGGCCTCGCGGGCCGGCTGGAGGTCCCCCTGGATGGCGGCGAGCAGCGCGCCGATCTCGTGGGTCTGCTGGGAGGTGCGATCCGCGAGCTTGCGGACCTCGTCGGCCACCACGGCGAATCCCCGGCCCGCGGCGCCTGCATGCGCGGCCTCGATGGCCGCGTTGAGACTGAGAAGGCCCGTCCGGTTCGCAATCTCCTCGATGACCTTGGAAACCTCCGTCACCTGCAGGATCTTCTCCATGAGGGCCTGGAGGCGGGCATCCGTGAGCCCAGTCTGCCGCTGGAGTTCATGCACCGTCGCAATGGACTGCTCGCTGGCCTGCAGCCCCTCCTGGCTGAGGCTGGCCATGCGGCGGGAGCTGTCGGCCCCGCCCTCGGCGGCCCGGGCGGCCCCCTGGATGGTCCCATCAAGCCCGGTCAGGGCCCCCTGGATCTCATTTGAGCTGGCCAGGATCCGCTGGGTGGCCCGGGCCAGTGTCTGGAGGCGCAGCGACGTCCGCGCGGCACCGACGGCCGCCCGGTTCAGGACCGTGCCGATGCCCTGGAGGTCCGAGGTCAGGTCGGCCGGGTCATCCCCGGCCTTGCTGGGCCCCTGGTCGGGGCCAGCACCCTGGCGGATGCGGAGGAAGGACACGGGAACACCTCGGGTTTCCAGGCCCATCGGCCACCCCGGGGATATCTTGAGTCGTGCAGGGCCCTCAGTCCAGCCGCCCCATCCGCCCGCTCTGGTAATCCAGGAGGGCCTGTTCGATCTCCTCGCGAGTATTCATCACGAAGGGCCCGTAGTGGGCGATGGGCTCCTTCAGAGGTTCGCCGGCCAGCAGCATGAGGCTGGCGGGAGTGGCCGCCTCCAGGGCCAGGGTGTCCCCGTCGCCCAGCAGAGCCACCGTGTCCGCGGAGACCTCGGTCCCCTCGATGCGGACCGTTCCGTTCAGGGGCACCGCGGCGGCCAGCCAGCCTTCGGGGATGGCCTGCTGGAAGCGGGCCCCGGCCTCCAGCTCCAGGTGGGCGTAGGCGATGCGGGCCGGGGTGATCGCCGGACCGGTGGTACCCGCCCAGGTGCCCGCCAGCACGCGGATGCGGCCGCCCGGGAGATCCTGCCAGGGCATGGACTCGGGCTGCAGGTCCGTGTAGCCCGGGGCGGAGCCCTTGGCGGCCTTCGGCAGGTTGATCCAGAGCTGGACGCCCTCGATGGGACCGCCGGTCTCCAGATGCTCCGGCACCGGCATCTCCTCGTGGACGATCCCGGCGCCGGCGTTCATGAGCTGGGCCCCGCCGGGCCGGAGCAGGCCGGATCCGCCGGTGCTGTCCCGGTGGCGGAAGGCGCCCTGGATGAGGTAGGTGAGGGTCTGGAAGCCGCGATGGGGATGGGGCGGGAAGCCCGCGTCCGTCCCCGGCGGCAGCACCATGGGGCCGAAGTGGTCCATGAGCAGGAATGGGTCCATGGCGCGGAAGGCCTCCCCGCCCTGCTGGCCCCGGCCGGGAACCAGGCGCGTAAGGGGGACGCGGTTGCCGTCCTGCGTGGGCAGGCCGGGTACGAGGGAACGGACAGTCTTGGTGGCCATGGGCACCTCAGGCGAGATCGAAGAACAGGAGTTCCGAGGGCGAGGCGGCAGCCAGGGTGAGGGCCGCCTCATCTTGGATGCGGGCGCCGTCCCCGGCGTGAAGGGACCTTCCCCCAAGGTCGACTGTCCCGGACGCCACCTGGAGGTACCCAGCGCGGCCCGGGGCGAGGACGAGGGGCAACTCCCAGCCCTCGTCGAGCCGGGTCGCGAAGACCTTCGCATCCTGGAACAGCTGGACGGAACCATCCGTTCCGGCCGGGCTGGCAATGAGGCACAGGCGGTTCCGCAGGCCCGCCTCGGCGAAGGCCACCTGGCCGTAGCGCGGCGCCAGGCCCGCGGCTTCCGGCAGGATCCAGATCTGGAGGAAGTGCACGGGTTCGCGATCCGAGGCATTGAACTCGCTGTGGCGGATGCCCGTGCCGGCGCTCATGACCTGGGCCTCTCCGGGCCGGATGACCCCATGGGTGCCCAGGCTGTCGCGGTGCTCCAGGGCCCCCGAGAGCACCCAGGTGAGGATCTCCATGTCCCGATGGCCATGCGTACCGAAACCCTTCGCGGGCTGGACCCGGTCCTCGTTGATCACCCGCAGGCTCCGGAAGCCCATGTGGTCGGGATCCAAGTAGTCCCCGAAGGAGAAGGTGTGGTGCGTGTCCAGCCACCCGAAATCGAAATGTCCCCGGTCTCCGGACCGCCGAAGGGTGATCATGGCGTCCTCCCGGAGTCATTATACATGTTGAAACTCGTATTTCAAGATTCTTCCAACTTTCCCCAAGCTCGTTGAGGAAACGGGACTTATCTTGGGGTGTCCCTTCAGGAGGTCACCATGATCAAGCGGGTGCTGGTGGGTGTGGATTTCTCGGGGGCCTCGCACCAGGCCCTGGAGCGCGGCGGCGCCTGGTCCGTGCGCCTGGGCGTGCCCCTGGTCGCCATGCACATCCTCCAGCCCCCGGCGCCCATGCTCCCGGAGGCCCAGATCGCCCTTCCTGATCCCGCCTGGCTGAAGAGCATGGAGGACCACGCCCGCGAGCAGCTCCAGAACTGGCTGAAGCCCTTTCCCGATGCGCAGGCCCTCGTGAAGTGGGGCGGCCCGGCGGAGGAGCTCGTGTCGGAGGCGGATCCCGACACCCTGCTGGTCGTGGCCCAGGTGGGCCACTCCACCCTGGAGCGTCTTCTCTTCGGCAGTACCGCCTCCCGAGTGGTGCGCCTCGCCCCCTGCGATGTGCTGGTGGTCCGGACCGAGAAGGCCCATTGACCGCATCAGCCCTCCGGCGCCTCCCTCAGGCGCCGGGCCAGGGCCTCGATCTCCCGCGCCTGGTCGGTGAGGATGCGTTCGGCCATGCGGTGGAGCCCCTCCAGATGCCCGGGTGAGGCATCGTCCATGTCGCTCAGGTCCGGGTCCAGGGTCGTCTGGAACCGGTGGTAGCGGGGCATGCCCTCGGCCCCCGGCGGCAGGAGCTGGCGAAGCTGGTAGTCCACGGTGTCGCCCACCCCGTCGAAGATGACATCGAGGATGGGCCGGGCCCAGCCGGCCACGCCCCAGGTCCGCGCCTCCTCGTAGCGGTAGGACCGGGTGTAGTTGCCCGTGCCCAGGGAGACCAGGAGGATCTCTCCGCCGGGATCGCCGGTCTCCCGCAAGCGCTGGCAGGCCTCGGCATAGGCGCACAGGGCGGGGTTGTTGGCGAAGACGCCGCCATCCACCAGCACATCGCGCTCCCCGGGCCACTGGACCTCCGCCGGCTCGAAATACGTGGGCGCGGCGCTGGTGGCCCGCGCCGCCACGCGCATGGGCACGTCGTAGCGCGGGTCGAGTCCCGCCCGGCGGCTGCGGTAGAAGAAGGGATCCCGCTTCTCCAGGTCGTAGGCCGTGACGAGGAGTGGGGTGAGGGCCTCCTTCAGCCGCGTCTCGCCGAAGTACTCCTGGAGCACCTCCTCGATGCCCCCGGCCGGGTACTTCGCCGCCCGGATCCCCATGGGGTTGGTCAGGCGCCGGAACGCGCCTTCGTGGAAGATCCGGCCCCCCTCCCGCAGGTAGAGGTTGGCCAGGTCCTGGGCCCGGTAGTGGGGGCGGCCGCCCGGCCCGGGCTTGGCCAGGCCCAGGGCGAGGATGCCGCCGGTGCTGGTGCCCGCGATGAGGTCGAAACAGTCGGCGACAGCCCTCCCCGTCTGGCGCTCCAATTCCGCCAGCACCAAAGCCGGGATCAGGCCGCGGATGCCGCCGCCATCGATGGACAGGATTCGCATGACAGGATTCTAGGCGGAAAAAAACGGGCCCGCAGGCCCGTTTTCGGACGACTGCCACTCGAATCAGCGGTAGGCCGGGATCCCGGTGACCTCCTGGCCGATGATGAGGGTGTGCATGAGGCCCCGCTCCGTTGGGGGCGATCTCAGATCGGCCGAAACGGGAGGGCCCGCCATGCGGCGGGCCCGATCGCGGGTGGACGACTGCCACCCGAATCAGCGGTAGGCCGGGATCCCGGTGACCTCCTGGCCGATGATGAGGGTGTGCATGTCGTGCGTCCCCTCGTAGGTGTAGACGCTCTCGAGGTTGGCCATGTGACGCATGACGGGATATTCGTCGAGGATGCCGTTGGCGCCCAGGATGGTGCGGGCCTTGCGGCAGATCTCCAGCGCCGTGTTCACGTTGTTCATCTTGGCCATGGAGACCTGGGCGGGCGTGAAGGTCTTGGCATCCTTCAGGCGACCGAGCTGGAGGACCAGGAGCTGGGCCTTGGTGATCTCGGTGACCATCCAGGCCAGCTTCTCCTGCTGCAGCTGATAGCTGGCGATGGGCTTGTCGAACTGGATGCGGGAGAGGGCGTAGTCCAGGGCGCACTGGTAGCAGGCATCGGCCGCGCCGATGGCGCCCCAGGCGATGCCGTAGCGCGCCTGGGTGAGGCAGCCGAGGGGCCCCTTCAGGCCCTTCACGTGGGGCAGGAGGCTGGCCTTCTCCTCCACGATGACGTCCTCGAGTACCAGCTCCGAGGTGACCGAGGCGCGGAGGCTCCACTTGCCCTTCATCTCGGGGGCGCTGAAGCCGGGAGTGCCCTTCTCCACCAGGAAGCCGCGGATGCCGTCCTCGGTCTGGGCCCACACCACGGCCACATCAGCCACGGTGCCGTTGGTGATCCACATCTTGGTGCCGTTGAGCCGCCACTTGCCACCGGGCTCGCGCACGGCCTTGGTCAGCATGCCGCCGGGGTTGGAGCCGAAATCGGGCTCGGTGAGGCCGAAGCAGCCCACCTTTTCGCCCGCGGCCAGCTTGGGCAGCCAGTACCGCTTCTGCTCTTCGCTCCCGTAGGCGTAGATGGGCCACATGACGAGGCTGCCCTGCACGGAGGCGAAGGAGCGGAGGCCGGAATCCCCGCGCTCCAGCTCGTACATCAGGAGGCCGTAGGCCACGTTGCTCAGGCCCGCGCAGCCGTATTCCTCGGGCAGCGACGGCCCGTAGAAGCCCAGCTCGCCCATCTTCGCGATGAGGTGCCTGGGGAAGGTCTGCTCCTGGGCGTGCTTCTCGATGATGGGCAGCACCTCGGCGTTCACGAACTTCCGGGCGGTCTCGCGGATCATCCGCTCCTCGTCCGTGAGCAGGCCCTCGAAGCCCATGTAGTCGGTGATGTGGGTGAAGGTGGCGTAGGCGCCAGCCATGGGAACCTCCTGGAATGCCCTGAAGCCTCGGGCGGATGTGGATAAAACAGCGCTGCAGCAGCGCGCCGCGTACCAGTCTACCGCTGGGTTCCAGGCGGTCCCCCCGCGGATCCTGCGGGAACGCGGTCCGGGCGGCCCTCGGGCGGCCCGGGCTTGACGATGTGCAAACAGGAGATGGGCTTCACTCCGCCCGCCCAGGCTCCTCCAGCAGCCGCTGCCCCGTGGGGTCGGGCACCTCGTGGCAGTGGCGGCACCTCGCCTCGTAGGCCTCGGCGGCCCCGACGAGTACCTGGCCGCCGGTGTGCACGAGCCGCTGGGTGCGGCCCGCGGCGGCCCCGCAGACCATGCAGATGGCCTGCAGCTTGGTGATGTACTCGGCCTTGGCGAGGAGGATGGGCATGATGCCGAAGGGCTCCCCGTTGGAATCCTGGTCGAGCCCCGCAGCGATGACACGGACGCCCTTTGCGGCCAGGCCGTCGATGACGGCGAGCAGCCCCTCGTCCAGGAACTGCACCTCGTCGAGGGCCACCACCTCGGCTTCGGGGTCCAGATGGCGCCGCAATTCCTCGCTGTCCTTCACGGGGATGGCGTCATGCTTGCGCTGGCTGTGGCTGGCGATGGCGGAGGCGTCATAGCGGTCGTCCAGGGCCGGCTTGAAGACCTGGACCCGCTGGCGGGCAATGATGGCGCGCTTGATGCGCCGGATGAGCTCCTCGGACTTGCCCGAGAACATGGGGCCGCAGATCACCTCCAGCGAGCCCTGGCGCTGGTGAACGTACATGGCACTTCCTCAGCGAGCGGGGGTCCTTGGTTTCGGCGGGGCCGGGGTCGGGGCGGGAGGCGGCGGGGCCATGGGATCCGGAAGGGCCGACAGGTCCCCCACGGGGTTCCTGTCTCCCAGGGGCCGGCCCAGACGGCGGGCGAGTTCCAGGCCTCCGTCCTTGGGCGAGGCCATGCGGAGCGCCCAGGCCTGCCGGAGCCGGGTGGCGCCGTCGGGAACCCCGTGGACATCCGCCGGCTGGAGGCTGGCCAGCCCCAGGTTCACGGACCCGCGTTCATGGGGCACGTAGAGCAGCAGCGGGACGGCGAGGAACAACGCCACCAGGGGCCACAGGAGGGGGCTCGGCGTCCACTCCTCCGGCGCGTATTCGGGATGGCCGTCCGTCACCCAAGGACGGATCACCTTCGGAGCCTCCCCGGAGAGAGGCTCCAGGAGGCCGTTCTCCAGCAGATCCGCGATGGCCTTGCAGGTGTCCAGCTCCTCGTAGCGGCTCACCTGGGTGACATCCTTGATGCTCTGGGGATGGTCGAAGTAGGAGAGGACCACTTCCTGCTCGTGGGTCAATCCTGATGATCCGTGGTGGACCGAGGCCTTGCCGTCGAGTACCGAGGAGATGTCCCGGTCGATGTCCAGGTGCAGCGCCTGGGCCCGGGGCGACTTCCCGAGGGCCAGGTCCATCGAGGGCAGGCGCCGTTCCACCTCGGGCCACTCGTCCTGGATGCGGGCGGCCTCCATCAGCACCGTGTCCACGGGAATGGGGACGAAGTGTTCCCGGTCGAGGTCCGGCGGCAGCATGGAGTCGAACCGGTAATCCCCCTCCACCCACCGGAACGTGCGATGGAGGATGGCGGTGGCCTGGTTGAAGAGGGCGTCCTGCAGGTCCGTGGCGGTCACCTTGCCGCTCTCCAGCAGGAGGGTGCCCATGCGCTTCAGGGTCTGGCGCTGCACCTGCACCATGGACAGCAGTTCTTCGCCCGTGAGGCGGCCCAGGCGCACCAGCATGGTGCCCAGCCGGTCCTCCATGCGGACCTGATTCGAGTCGCAGCCCACGATCTCGCCGTTCTCGAAGAAGACCTTCACGAACTCCTGGCCCTGCGACAGCACCAGCGTGCCGTTCTTCCCCTGGATCTTGATCATGTTGAACAGGGAGAAGAGGTCGAAGTCCCGGAGGGATCCTTCCAGCGCCATCTCAGCCCCTCCTCGGAATCAGCTTGAACCAGGACCGCACGAAGAGCAGCACGGTGAAGGCGGCGCCCAGGGCCAGCCAGGTGGAGGTGGGATCCGCCAGGATCTCGCCCGGGTATCTCACCGAGCGTCCCGTGGCGAGCACCATGCCCAGGGCGAGGCACAGGAGCAGGAACTCCTCCAGGCCCTCCCGCGTGTCGCCGAGGAAAATAAGATCGCAGCCGGGCAGGAGTACCACCAGGGTCTTATGGATCCATCGGGTGGCGTTCTGGTGGGCCGCCACCTCGTCCAGCTTCCGCCGGCGGTTCTCCGCATGCAGGCCATCCCGCAGCACGAAGAGGTGGTGGCACTTGGGACAGACTTCCGTATCGGGGCTGTCCGTGGTGTGGAAGGGCTCCCCGCACCGGATGCACTGGGTGGGATGGGCCATGCGGATGCTGGCCCGCACGCGGGCCAGGAACGCCACCAGGCCCAGAAGCGGCAGGAGGAGGCCCAGGAGGAAGGCTGGATTGTCCAGCCGCAGCTTGTCCGCCCCCAGGCGCATGCCCAGGCCCTGGGCAAGGGCCTCCACGCGGGCGGGCGTGTCCGGCAGCGGCATGGGATAGGTGCGGACATCTTTCTGCGCATCGTTCAGTTCGATGAGGCGGGCGTAGGCTCCGGGAGAAGCGGCCTGGGCCGCCTCCCGCTTGGCGGCGCCGGCGTCGGTGTCCAGTTTGGAGAAGGCGAGGATGCTCTGGTTGAGGTAGACCTCCATCCGGGGACCCATCCGGGCCGCGGCCTCGAAATCGCGCTCGGCCCCGGTCTCGTCGCCCATCTGGAAGCGGGCGACCCCCAAGTTGTTCATCACCTCGGGCTGTTCGGGGATCCGCCCCACGAGTCCCTGGAACGTGGCCTCGGCCCCCTTCCAGTCCCGCCGCTGCAGCTCGTCCCAGCCCGCAAGGAACGCCCTGTCCTCGGGGGGAAGGAAGCGCAGGGTGGCCGGAGGCACCGGCTGGACCTGAGGCTGCAGCTGAAGGGTCACGAGGCTGGGCTCAGGTTCCCGGGTGGACCAGGGTTCCATGATGCCGAGCGCCGGATGGACGAGCTGGAGCAGGAGGATGAAGACCGTCACCTTCACCTCGGTGGTGGAGAGGAAGGGCGCCAGGAGGAAGAGCCAGAGCATGGCCGCCACCATCGGGTCCAGGCCCACCAGGACCGGAAGGGTCAGGATCACCGCGCCCAGAACGGCGGAGGGGACCGGCCCGATGCCCTTGCGCTCGAGGCCTTCCTCCCAGAGATGGCGCAGGACGTTGCGGTAGCGCAGGCCCATGGAGAGGGCCCATCCCCAGAGCAGCAGGGTGGCGGCGAGGCGGATCATGCCGAGGTGCTGGACCAGCCACAACCAGCGATGCCCGGGATGATCCAGCCGGAGGCGGGTCAACCGGAGCAGGTCCGGAAAGCTCCAGAACCAGCCAGACAGGCCCTGCTCCCGCAGGAGCGTGATCCGGGTACCCAGGAGCGACGGATGCTCCGGAGCCCAGCGATCCACAGCCTGAAGGGCCTCCAGACCCAGTTCCGGGTGCCCTGCCATCCCCTGGGCGCGGGCCCATACGGCCATGGCCTCCACGAGCGGCGTCACGTCGAGGGAGATGTAGGCCCGGCGGAGGGCTTCCACTTCCAGCTGGGCAGCCTGGATGGCCTCGGGATCCCGTTTCAGGATCGCCTGCTTGAGGTGTTCCGCCCGATGCGCGAGCGCGATCGCGGGAGCCAGGCCGGGAGCGACCGGCTCGGGCGCCTGGACCGGCGCCGGCGCAGGCGGGACCTTCGGCGCGGCGGTGGCATAGAGGCCGACCCCGAGGACCAGGGCGCCCGAGCGGATGACCTTCCAGAGACCCATGCCCTTCCCCCTCACGCTCACGGTTTCGGCCCCGCGGGCTTCTCGGCAGCGGGCTTGAGGTCCATGATCCGCATTCTCAGTTCGTAGAGGAGATCCTCCAGCTGGCGGCTCTCCGCATCGGTGCGATGCCCGGCCGTCTTCTCCTGGAGGGTGGCCAGAAGGTCCACATAGAACCGCGCCACCGTTGGGTTGGCGGGCGGGACCTCCTTCATCATGGGATGCGGCACCCCCATGGCCATCAGGGCCTGCTCCGTCAGGAGATGCATCAAGGCGGTCAGGGATGCTTCCGGCACCGCAGGATTCATTGGGATACCCCGAACACTTTCAGGACTTGTCTGCGGGGAAGCCTAACACGGCCCGGATTTTCCCGCACGGGGGCGGGATGGGTGCGGTCCGCCGGGGGGGACTCCCGGGGGGTGGGCCTCCTTTTGACGAAAAGCACTCGGCGGAACGGCACGCCTGTGGAACGATGGATGGGTTTGGAGGAAGCCCCCATGCGACGCCTGATTCCCGCGCTCCTGCTGCCTGCCGTGTGCCTCTCCCTGGCCGCCGAATCCACCGGCCGCATCTCCGGCAAGGTGCTGACCCAGGACAAGAAGCCCATCCCCGGCGCCAAGATCCTCCTCAAGCGGACCGACCGGAACTGGTCCAAGGAACTCACCTCCGACAAGCACGGCGCCTTCCTCCAGGTGGGCCTGGACCCTGTCCTCTACGACATCACCGTGTCCGCCGACGGCTACGTCACCCAGGTCTACCCCCAGCGCAAGATCCCCCTCGCCGACGTGCTCACGGAGGAATTCACCCTCCTGACGCCGGACCAGGCCCGGACCGCGGCCGTGGCCAGCGGGGCCGCCCAGGTGGCCCCGGAGGATCCCGCCGCCGCCGCGGATTCCGCCGGCCGGGATGCCTTCAACAAGATCATCCCCCTCTACAACGAGCAGAAGTACGGCGAGGCCCTGCCCGGGGTGGAGGACTCGTACAAGAAGCTCAACGACGCCCAGACCAACCTGAAGGATGAGGCCGCCAAGACCGAAGTCGCCCAGCTCCTGCCCAAGGTGGCCCGCGTCTACGGCATCTGCCTCGCGCTCGGCAGCAGCGACCGGAAGGCCGAGGCCGAACCCTTCCTCACCAAGGCCCTGGCCGACAACCCCAAGGACGAACGCGCCCTCGCGGGCATGGTCGAGGTCGCCAAGGCCAAGGGCGACAAGGCCGCCGAACAGAAGTTCCAGGCCGACCTGGACGCCATTCACGGCCCCAACCCCGATGTGATCTACAACAAGGCCGTCGAGGCCTTCAACGCCGGCAAGACCAAGGAGGCCAAGGCCCAGCTCCAGAAGGTCATGCAGGTCGACGAGAAGTACCCCGAGGCCTACTACCTGCTCGCCATGGTCGAATTCGGCGAGATGAACCTGAAGGGCACCAAGCAGAACCTCCAGAAATACCTGGAGCTGGCTCCGACCGGGAAGAACGCCGCCACGGCCAAGGAGATGCTCAACGACCCCTCCCTGAAGCACGTGAAGTAGGAACCTCCTGGCAGCCGCGGAAAGGGCCCCGACCGGGGCCCTTTCCTATGCCAGCTCGAGGCTGATGGGGCAGTGGTCGGAGCCCAGCACGTCGGCGTGGATGCGGGCGTCCTTCACCCGGTCCAGGAGCCCCCGGCTGGCCAGGAAGAGATCGATCCTCCAGCCGACGTTCCGCTCCCGCGCCCCGCCGCGGGCGGTCCACCAGGTGTAGAGACCGGGTACGCCGGGGTTCCGCTCCCGGAGCACGTCCACCAGCCCCGCCCCCAGGTAGAGCTTGAAGTCCTCCCGCTCCTCGGGGGTGAAGCCCGGGTTCTTCACGTTGTCCTTGGGCCGGGCCAGGTCGATCTCCTCCGGCGCCACGTTCATGTCCCCTGTGAGCACCACCTGCTGCCCGGCCTTGTGCCGCGCGGCCACAACATCAGCCAGGTCCCGGGCGAACTGGCGCTTGAAGGGGAGCCGTACCAGGCCCTGGGAGGCGTTCGGGAAGTAGCCGGCGATGAAAGCCAGGTCCCCCCTCGTGGAGACGATCATGCGGCCCTCGGCATCGTAGGCTTCGATGCCCATCCCCTTGGCATGGACGAAGCCGAGCTCCTTCTTCGAGAGCGTGGCCGAACCTGCATAGCCCTTCTTGCTCGTGGCGGGGTACCAGCATACGTCGTAGGCACTCTCGATCTGCCGGCGGACGGCCAGGTCCACCTCCTCCCACTCGGAGCGGATTTCCTGGAGAGAGAGCACGTCCGGCTCCGCCGCCTCCAGCCAGTCCATGAAGCCCTTCTTCAGGACCGAGCGGAAGCCGTTCACGTTCCAACTGTAGAGCTTCATCTCACTTCCCTCCGGCGAGGCGCGCATAGGCTTCGGGATCGTATCCGATCACCGTGCCTTTGGGATCCACCAGGATGGGCCGCTTGAGCAAGTTGTTGTCCTCCACCATCAGCGCGATGGCCTCGGCCTTGGAAAGACGCCGGTCCTTCAGGCCCAGCTCTTTGTACTTCGGGCTCTTGGTGCCCAGCATCGGCGCGGGGTCTTCCGGCAGCAGGCCCTCCAGCTCGGCGGCTTCCAGGGGCTTCCGGTAATAGTCTCGGATCTCCACCTCGAGACTCAGCTCCGCCAGCTTCGCCTTCGCGTTCCGGCAGGTGGTGCAGCTCGACTTCATCCAGAGCACGGCCTTCACAACTCCTCCACGAAACGGTCCAGCAGCCCGTCTGTCCGCCACCGGAGCAGGCCCAGCAGGAGGAACCCGGTCCAGCCCTTCAGGCGACCCTCCAGGCGCAGGTGGGCACCCCTGGGGTCCGGGGTGATGCGGATCGCGCCGGATTCCTCGGCGCCAGCCCAGGCGTGCCGCCAGCACAGCTCCAGCCGGCCGTCCTCCCGCTCCAGCGGCTGCCAGCCCCGGAAGGAGCGGAGGCTACGCAGCTCGGCGGGCGCGCCCAGGGCCGCCAGGCGCGCCCCGATGACCTCGAAGGGCGCGTCCGTGAGGAGCTCGGCCTCGAACCGGAAGACCGGCGTCTTCACTTCACCAGGAAGCCGGGGTGGGCCTCCTCGGGGACGGCCACCAGGTAGGGCAGGCCCGCGTTGTCGCTGGCGGCCAGCAGCATGCCGTGGCTCTCGATGCCCATGAGCTTGCGGGGCGCCAGGTTCGCCACCACCACCACGCGGCGGCCCACCAGATCCTCCGGCGCATAGGCCTTGCCGATGCCGCCCACGATGGTGCGCAGCTCGAAGCCCAGGTCCACCCGCATCTTGATGAGCTTGTCGCTCTTGGGCACCCGCTCCGCCTCCAGCACCTTCCCCACGCGGAGATCCGTCTTCGCGAAGGTGTCGTAGTCGATGGTCTCCCGCAGCTCCGGAACATCCAGTGCAGGCTTGGCCTCGGCCGCGGGGGTGGCCTCGGGCGGCATGAGTTCGCTCATTTCTTTCTCCTTGTCGATGCGCTGGAAGAGGGGCTGGACGGTTCCGATGCGCTCGGGAACCGGGGTGGCCCAGGAATCCTGGTCGATGCGCTGGTCCGCCACCTGGCCTGTCATTCCGAGCTGGCCCCAGAGGTCCTGGGCCATGCCGGGCATGACGGGAGCCACGAGGATGGCGGTCATGCGGAGGGCCTGCCAGAGCAGGTGCAGGACGGCGTCCAGCTCCTCGGCCTTGGCGGGGTCCTTGGCCAGCACCCAGGGCTGCTTCTCCACGATGTAGCCATCGAGGCCGCGCAGGTAGTCCCAGAGCAGGTCCAGGGCGGCATTGAAGTTGTTCTCCCGGGCGAACTGCGGGAACTGGAGGCAGACGGCCCTGCCGAGGTCCTCCTTGGCCCGCGTGGCACCGTCGCGGGAGTCCGGCTGGGCCGGGATGCGGCCATCCCGATACCGCTGGATCATGCTCAGGGTGCGCGATGCCAGGTTCCCCAGCCCATTGGCCAGGTCGGCATTCAGCCGGTCCATGAAACCCTCGAAGCTGAAGCCGCGGTCGTGCCCCACCTGCATGTCGCGCAGGAAGAAGAAACGGAGGGCGTCGTTGCCGAAGCGCAGGAGGGTGTCGGGACGCACGACGTTGCCCTTGCTCTTGGACATCTTGTCCTCGCCCATGAGCCACCAGCCGTGGGCCAGGATGGTCGTGGGCAACTGGATCCCCGGATCGACCTTCTGCATGGCCATGAGGAAGGCGGGCCAGTACACCGCGTGGAAGCGCAGGATGTCCTTGCCCACCAGCTGGAGGTCCGGCGGCCAGGCGTTCCCGGCCCCCGTGAGGTAGTTCAGCAGCGCGTCGAACCACACGTACACCACGTGCTTGCCGTCGCCGGGCACGGGGATGCCCCAGGTGATGCTGGTGCGGCTGATGGAGAGATCCTGCAGGCCGCCCTCCACGAAGCGCTTCACTTCGTTGAAGCGGAAGTCTGGCTGCACGAACTCGGGATGAGCCGCATAGAAGTCCAGGAGCGGCTTCTCGTACTTGGACAGCCGGAAGAAGTAGGTCTCCTCCTCCAGCTCGATGAGCTGGTGGGCGAGGCCCTGGGCCTGGAGTTCCTTGGCCTGGGTCTCGGTGACGAAGGCCTCGTCGCTGACCGAGTACAGGCCCTTGTAGGTGGCCTTGGTGATGTCGCCCGAGGCCTGCAGCTTCTCGAACCAACCCTGCACCGTGGCGCGATGGTCGGCGTCCGTGGTGCGGATGAAGCGGTCGTGGGTCATGCCCATGCGGGACCAGAGGTCCGTGTAGTTGGCCACCACCTCGTCAGCCAGGGCCTTGGGCGAGATGACTCGGGCCGCGGCGGCCTTCTCCACTTTCTGGCCGTGCTCGTCGGTGCCCGTGAGGAAGCGCACCTCCCGACCCATCATCCGCTGGAACCGCGCGATCACGTCCGCCAGCACCGTGGTGTAGGTGTGGCCGATGTGGGGCCGGTCGTTGACGTAGTAGATGGGCGTGGTGAGGTAGAAGGGCTTGTCCACGGGCGCTCCGGACCTTCCAGTCTAGCGGCCCGGCCCCTTCCCGGCGACTCCGGCCCGCCGCCAGCAGGTGGCCAGGTGGTCGTCCACCAGGCCCAGGGACTGCATGTAGGCGTACATGATGGTGGGTCCCACGAAGGTAAAGCCCCGCTTCTTCAGGGCCCGGCTCAGGACCTCGGCCTCGGGAGTCACGGCGGGGACGTCCGCCAGGGTTCTAGGATGGTTCACCTTCGGCGCCCCCCCCACGAAGGACCAGAGGAAGGCATCGAAGCTGCCGAACTCCCGTTGGATGGCCAGGAAAGCCTGGGCGTTCTGCCGGGCCGAGAAGACCTTCAGGCGGTTCCGCACGAGGCCGGGGTTCTGGAGCAGGCCCTCCAGCTGGGCATCGGTCATCGCCGCGACCTGCACGGGATCGAAGCCGTGGTAGGCCTCGCGGTAGGCCTCGCGCTTGCGCAGAATGGTGATCCAGCTCAAGCCGGCCTGGGCGCCCTCCAGCACCAGTTTCTCGAAGAGGCGGCGGTCGTCGTGCTGCGGGACGCCCCACTCCTCGTCGTGGTAGGCCACGTAGAGCGGATCCTCCCCGCACCACCCGCAGCGCTGGATGTCATCGGCCATGCGACCCTCCTACTCCTGTCCTCACGCAGAATCGGGCGGCCAGGCCGCCCGATTCTGCGCGGAAGCCTGGGGTTCAGGCCTCGGTCACCGTGGCCTTGACGATGCGGTCGTTGGCCCGGATGGCCTGGACCACCTTGATGTCCGCGTCGGAGACGCACTGGCCGAAGACGGTGTGGACGCCGTCCAGGTGCTGGACGTTGCGGCGGTCGCCGTTCACCACGAAGAACTGGCTGCCGCCGGTGTCCTTGCCGGCGTGGGCCATGGAGAGGGCCCCCAGCTTGTGCTGGTGGGGGTTCCCGGCGGTCTCGCACTTGATCTTCCAGCCGGGGCCGCCGGTGCCGGGCATGCCCGAAGCACCGGGCTTGGTGTTCGGGCAGCCGCCCTGGATGACGAAATCGGGAATCACGCGGTGGAAGGCCAGGCCGTCATAGAAGCCGGACTCGATGAGCTTCACGAAGTTCGCCACCGTTCCGGGCGCCTCCTTCGGGAAGAGTTCCAGGTTGATGTCGCCCTTGTCGGTCTGGAAGAGCACGCGGGTCATGGTTCACCTCTCGGGGTCGAAACATCCAGAATAGGATCCACCCTCCCGGGAGTCAGCATGAACTTCCTCCGCCCCCTGCCCTGGCTGATGCTGCCCGCGGTCCTGGCCGCGGGGCAGGCGCCCCTCCACGGCGGGGGAAGCCTCACCCTCGGCCAGGCGACCTACCGGTTCGTGCCGAAGGATCTCGCCACGGCCGACCCGAAGGGGGGTCTGCCGGGTGCCCTGCGGATCAAGGGGCAGCTGGTCTCCGAAACCGGGGGTGCGGCCTACGCCCTGGAACTGGTGGTGCTCCGGGATGGCCAGCTCTACCTCCTGAGTCTCCGGCGAGGGGGGAAGGGCGAGTACCCCGACACCTGGGCCGCCACGCCGGGTACCCGGGTGAAGGTGCTGGCCCTGGAGGACCATCCCGGCGGACGGGTGGAACTGGAGGTCGAGGGTCGCCTCACCGGCGTCGTGGACCGGAAGCCGGTTTCGGCCTCCTGGCAGGGGCGGCTCTGGGCCTGCTTCCCCGAACCGGACGAGGAGGACTGAGCCTGGACGGGCACCCGGAATGAACCGGGGGACCGTTCATGGCATATCATCAGGGTTCCGGAGGTTGCATGACGTTCCGTTCCGCCGTCCCCGCCCTGGTGCTGCTGGGGGCGGTCTCCTTCCTGGGTTGCCGCAAGATCCCCCTGACGCCCCGCTCCCCCGTCCCCTCGGGCACCGCCATCCTCCGGTTCACGCGGAAGGTGCACGGCCCGTTCGAATTGAGCATCGACGGCACCCGCATCCCCGTCGCCCAGTCTCCCAAGGGCGCCGAGAGCCTCGTGGTCAAGGGCCTCGCCCCGGGCAAGCATCGCTTCTTCCTCTCCAGCGCCCGCGAGATCTTCAGCCCCGACCTGGCGGATCTCGACATGCCCGCCGACAAGGGGATCTACCAGATTGTCCTCACCCAGAAGTTCGAAGCCGTCCTCTACGGTCAGCCGGATCCCCTGCCCCCGGCGGAGGGCCTGCCCGGGGTGAGCGCCGCCCTGATCAGGTAGCCATGGTCCTCAGGGCCCGAACCCGGGGGCGGGACCGGGCCCTTAGCACCCACGGCACGCTCATGACCGCGTGCCAGGCCGCAGGCCTGCCTGTCGCCTCCGCCTGCTCGGGGCGCGGGGCCTGCGCCCGCTGCCTCGTAACGGTGCTCTCGGGCGCCGCGGCCCTCAGCCGGCCCGGAGCCCGAGAGCGCCGCCTGCTGGCCCGGGTGGGGGCCGGGCCCGACCAGCGCATCAGCTGCCAGTGCCGGGTCGCCGATCCCTACGCGGAGGTGGACATCACCACGGGGTACTGGTGAGACGGGGGGCGGCGGTCGCCCTGGCCCTCGCGCCCATCCTGGCGGTGGGAGGCTTCGTGGTCTGGAAGGCCCGGGCCGTGGCCCGGGAGCTGGTGGATCCGCCCTTCTACCGGCCCATGCCCCTGGCCCGGGTGGATGCAACCTATGCGGAGCTGGCAACCGGTTCCTCCGGCGATCCGGGCGGCGTATGGTCCAGCGAGGACGTGGCTGGCCTGCAGCTCTGGCGGCTGCACCGGCGCTCGCCCGCGCCAGGCGTGGTGCTCCTCCTCCACGGCTTCGGGGATGACCGCTGGGGCACCAGCCCCGCCCTCAAGTGGTTCCCCAGGCTGGATGCCGCGATCTTCACGTACCTGCGCCGGGACGATGCGATGAGAGCCGGAGGGCCGGTGCCGCCGATCACCTTCGGCGTCCGCGAGGCGGAGAACGTGGTCTGCATCGTCCACCGGCTGGAGGCCGAGGGGACCCCCAGGAACCGCATCCTCCTCATGGGCCGCAGCCTGGGCGCTTCTGTGGGGATGATGGCCCTGGCGGACCTGGAACGGGAGGGCAAGGGCCCCCTCGGCGGCTTCATCTGGGAGGGGCCGCCCGCCAGCAGCCGGGACTTCGCCGAACGCCTGGTGCGTGGGCCCGAGGACCGGTGGTGGCATGGACTCGCCCCGCCCATCGGGGCCCTCGCCGCCGCCTGGGCCGGCTGCCTGGGCGGCTACCGGCCCGCGGACACGGACCTGCTGCGAAGGGTGGGCAGCCTGCGGTTCGCCACCCCCAGCCTCTGTTTCCTCGCCACCCAGGACCGCCTCGCCCCGCCACCGGTCCAGCGGGCCCTGGCGGCCCACTTCAGAACCATCCGGATCGTGGCGGTGCCCACCTGGCACCTCCACTGTTCCGAGATCCTCGGCCCGGCCTACGCCGCGGACATCGCGGATTCAGTGCGGGCCTGGCTTCCGGAGCAAGGGAAAGGGGGGCGCTGAGCCCCCCTTTCACGGGATTCCGGATCCGCTCACTCGTCCGAATCGGCGTTGGCGATGCCCGTGGCGCGGATCAGCTTCGGCGTGATGCGCTGCACGATGGGCTCGAAGACCTTGTTCACCAGTTCCTCGTCGTACTGCACCTCGGCGCCTGTTCCGGCCACCTTCACGCTGGTGTCGGAGACCTTGTCCTCGTCCTTCCAGGCGCCCAGGATCTCGCCGGTCTCGACTTCAATCAGGCGGATGTCCAGGCGCCCCGTGAAGGAGGCCTTCTTGACATGGACGCTGCCCGCGACGGCTCCGGCGGTGCTATCGCCCGTCAGCTTGCCCACGAGGGCGCCCACGCCCCAGCCGGTCCCGAAGCCGCCCTCCTTGTAGGCGAAGCGGGTCACCTTGCCGGTCATCACGTATTTCACGCCGAGGAGCTTCCCGACCTTCTGCACGGTGGCGGTATCCACCTCGCCGCTCTGCTGGAAGTTCAGTTCGTCGCGGATCTCGTTGAGGCGCTCCCGCTCCACCATGCGGATCTTCCCGTGGCCCTTCTCCATGATCTCGGTGGTGAAGAGGTCGCGGAGCTGGTTGGAGATGGTACTCATCTGGTTGCCCCAGCCCCCGAAGCGCCAGCCATGCCAGCAGTCGGGCGCCGCCTTGAACTCGAGGATGGCGATGCGGGGCAATTTGGCCTTCTCCTCCTTGCTGAGGCGCTTCTGGGCGGAAGCGGGCACAGCCAGGGCGAGGAGGGCCGTCGCGACGACGAGCAGCTTGCTGAGGCGCATGGGGGCTCCGGTGGAAGGGTGAGGGGACTAGTCGTCGATGAGCTTGCTGCGAAGCTCCTTGCCGAGCTTGAAATAAACCACCCGCTTGGGCGGCACCTGGATGCTCTCGCCGCTCCGGGGGTTCCGGCCCTGGCGGGCCCGGCGGTCCCGCAGCCGGAAGCTGCCGAAGCCACGGAGTTCGACGCCTTCGCCGTCCTTGAGGGAGACGATGATGCTCTCGAGGAAGGTGTTCACCAGAAGGTCCGCATCCTTCTTCCCCAGTTCCAGTCGTTCCATCAGGTGTCGAGACAGGTCGGCCTTGGTGAGGGTTTCCATCGGATCCATGGGAACTCCAGGGGTGTAAGGGCGGAGGGAGGCTGGAAGGCAACCCCCAATAAATCCCCATCCCACCCATCGGTCAAGGGGCCATCTCCATCCATACGAGAAAAAAGGGGGCCGCGAGGCCCCCTTTGCCGATCCGGTTTCGGGACAGATCAATCCATCAGCCATTCCAGGAGGAACCGCGGCCCCTCGCCGCTGGCCCCATGGGTGCGATAGTCCCGCTCCTTGGCGGACCAGCTGCCGGAGAGATCGATGTGGGCCCAGGAGGCCTCCCCTACGAATTCGCGGAGGAAGAGGCCGGCGGTGATGGTGCCGCCCCAGCGGCTGCCCGTGATGTTCTTGAGGTCCGCCAGGGGGCTCTTGAGCAGTTCCGAGTATTCCTCCACCAGGGGCAGCTGCCAGAGGTGCTCGCCCGCGCCACCGCCGGCATCCAGCAGGCGGTCCACCAGCTTCTGGTCCGTGCCCATCACCGCGGACACCGCATCGCCCATGGCGACCAGCGCCGCCCCGGTGAGGGTGGCCAGGTCCACGATGTGATCGGCGCCCAGCTCCGTGGCGTGGTGCAGGAGATCCGCCAGGACCAGCCGGCCCTCCGCATCCGTGTTCAGCACCTCCACGGTCTTGCCGCTGCGGGTGCGGAGGACGTCCCCGGGCTTGTAGCTGGTGCCGGAGGGCATGTTCTCCACCAGCCCCATGAGCCCGGTGACCTGGACGGGGGCCTCGAGCTGCGCGCAGGCCACGAGGGTGGCCAGGACGATGGCCGCGCCAGTCATATCGTCCTTCATGGTCTCCATGCCCGAGGCGTCCTTCAGGGAGAGGCCGCCGGAATCGAAGCAGACGCCCTTGCCCACCAGGACTATGTGCTTCTTGGGCTTCTCCTTGGGCTTGTACTCCAGCTTCACCACGCGGGGGGGCCGGGCGCTGCCCTGGCCCACCGCCAGCACGGAGCGGAAGCCGCCCTTCTCGAGCGCGGGCACGTCCATCACCTCGCAGTGGATCTTGTGCTGTTTCGCGAGTTTGGCGGCCATTTCGGCGAAAACCTCGGGATAGAGATCGCCGGCGGGGGTGTTCGCAAGGTCCCGCACGCGGTGGCAGGCGGCGACGCCGGATTCAATCATCGGCAGCTTCCGGCGGGCCTTCCGTGTATCGTCGCCGTTCGTGAAGATCTCCACGGACGCGAACTGCTTCGGATCCGCCTTTTCGCCCTTGAAGCTGACGAGATCGTAGTTCGAGAGCAGCGCGCCCTCGGCCACCGCCACCTGCACCGCGTCGTGGTCCAGCGTGGAGGTGGACGGCGAGAGGATGCCGATGGCCTTCCACTTCTTCTTCAGGCAGAAGCGCGCGGCGGTGCCCACAGCCTTGCGGATCTTGTTGAGCGTGACCTTCTCCTCGTCGCCGAGACCCACCAGGACCATCCAGCGGCTCCCCTTGACACCATTGGGATGATGGAGCGGCACAACTTCAAGATAGTCCGCTTTGAAATCCTCCTCGTCCATCACCTGCCGGGCCACCTTGCTGATGGCCAGGGGCAGTCGGTGACGCTCGCGCCCGGAAAAGACCGGAACCACCAGCGCGTCGCCCGCGAAGTCTTTTCCCGGCTGGGAACTGATATCCACTGTAGGCATGGAGCTTCCTCCCTGGGTTGAAGGCTAGTGTGCAGAAGGGAAAAACGGAACCCTGTTTTTTTGTTCCTTATTTGCCACAAATGTCACGACCATTAGCACACTTTTTTTCATACTAGTGCGTCGATTGAATCGGGGATCCCGGTTTAAGATGAGGATCCCATGGATTTGAGCCCTAGGCACTGTTTACCCATTCACGCCCCTGCTCCGGCCCCCTTCCCACCTCGGCCCTGGATCCGGGCCGGCGCCCCCTGGCTGCACACGGGCGAGGGCGGAGATCTGGCGGTCCTTCCCGGGGGGCCGGTGCTGGAGACCCGGTGGACCGGGGCAGCTTGGCTCACCACCCTGGATGGGCATCCCGCGGCCGGTTCCCCCTGGGAGGCCCTCGAGGCGGCGGTCCGGTCCGCCGGGCACCCTTGGGTGGGCGCAGCCACGTTCGAGCTGGCCTGCGCGGAGGCCGGCCTGCCCCACCGCGCCCCGATGGTCGGCAGCCTCGGCCAGCGCTGGACGGGGCTCCGCTCTGCCCTGCACCGGCGCTCCGACGGCGGCCTGGAAGGCTGGTCCTGGGAGGCCGATCCGCCCCTTCCAGGCACCTGGCCATGGCCCCGCACCGAAACCGCTGCCGGCACCCCTGCCCTGACCCTGGCGCCCCGCTGGGACGAGGCCCGCCACCGCAGCGCGGTGGCAGCCATCCGCGACCGGATCCTGGAGGGCCGCTTCTACGTGGCCAACCTCTGCGTCCCCTTCGAAGGCATCCTCCAGGGCGATCCGATCGACCTGGCCGCGGCCGCCTTCCGACGGGCCCGCCCTCCCTTCGGCGCCTTCCTCGATCTGGGCGGGCTGGCCGTGCTCTGCCTCAGCATGGAGCGCCTCCTGGCCCGTCGCGGGGATCGCGTCTGGTCCGGGCCGATCAAGGGCACGGTTCCCAGGACCGGGGACGGGGCGGCGGACGCCGCCGCCGCCGCCCGGCTCGCGGCAGACCCCAAGGAACGGGCGGAACACACCATGATCGTGGACCTGGTCCGCAACGACCTGGGCCGCATCGCCCGGCCCGGCTCCGTGGCGGTCCCGCGCCTCATGGCCGTGGACCCCTTTCCCACCGTCCAGCACCTGGTGAGCACCGTGGAAGCCGAGGCCCGGCCCGGCCTGGGCCTCGCCGACCTGCTGCGCTCCGTACTCCCGGGAGGCAGCGTCACCGGCGCGCCCAAGCACGCCGTCTGCGCCCACCTCGCCGAGGCGGAGGCGGGCCCCCGGGGGTTCTACTGCGGCGCCCTGGGCTGGATCGGTCCCGATGGCGACCTGGACCTGGCCCTGCCCATCCGGACAGCCCAGATCCGCGGAGACCGGGTCACCTACTGGGCGGGCGGAGGCATCACCCGGCGCAGCGAACCCGGCCGCGAATGGGCCGAGCTCCTCCTGAAGACCCGGGCGTTGACTGGCTAGGGTCTGTACTGAATACAACACCTAGGCGGCGCTGGCCCGCTTCAGCAGTTCCTCGAAGCGCTCAAAGAGATGGGCCCTGGGCCCTTTGGGATGCTGCTTGAGGATCATGCCCGCCTGCTCGGGGGTGCGCCCCCCCTTGGCCTGGTTGCAGGGCAGGCAGCAGGCCACCAGGTTCTGCCAGGTGGTGGAGCCCCCCTGGCAGAGGGGAACCACGTGGTCCACCGTGGTGGCCTTCCGCTGGCAGCCTTCGTACTGGCAGGTGAAGTGGTCCCGCTTGAGGACCCGGCGCTCCAGGCGGCCGATCAGCAGCTTGGAATCGCTGCAGGCCTGGGCGTGGGGGAAGATGATCAGCTCGAGCCGCCCTTCCAGGTTGCCGTGCCGCTCGAAGGTGGCCGGGTTCAGGACATGGGCCCGGCCCGCCACCACCGCGCAGAGCGCCCGCCGGCGGCTGACCTCCTGCATGGGGACGTAGTTCCGGTCCACGGCGATCACCTCGCCGATGCCGTGACGCTCCCGACCCTTGTGCATCCCACCCTCGGAGTTGGCAGGAATCCTAAGGCAAAGTCCGGAATTGTGAAGTGAATTATTCGAGGTTTTCCCGCAAACCGTCCGCGAGGGCGGCCGCTTCCAGTCCCGGGGGCAAGGCCTCCACGCCCGCCAGGCGCTTCTCCATGCGATCCCGCCCCTTGGACACCTCGCCCAGCTTGGTGCTCGCCTCGTCCAGCTTCTTCTGGACGGATTCGAGCGCGGTCCCGAACTTCCCGAACTCCGTCTTCACCTGGCCCAGGACCTTCCACACCTCGCCACTCTGCTTGCTGATGGCCAGGGTCTTGAAACCCACCTGCAGGCTGTTGAGGAAGGCTGTCAAGGTGGTGGGCCCCACGAAGGTGACCTTGCATTCGCGCTGGAGGCGCTCCAGCAGCCCCGGGCGGCGCAGAGCCTCGGCGTACAGCCCCTCGAAGGGCAGGAACAGCAGGGCGAAATCGGTGCTGGCGGGGGGCGCGAGGTACTTGTCCCGGATGTCCCGGGCCTGGGAGAGCAGCCGGGCTTCCAGGGCGCGGCCCGCGGCCTCCACGGCGGCCAGGTCCCCCGCCTCGTAGGCCTCGGTGAGCCGCTGATAGTCCTCAAGGGGAAACTTGGCGTCGATGGGCAGCCAGACCGTACCGCCCTCCTCGGGACCGGGTAGTTTCACGGCGAATTCCACCATTTCGCCGGAGCGGGGCCGGATCTTCACGTTGGCGGCGTACTGGCCCGGGGCGAGGTACTGCTCCAGGAGCGCCCCCAGCTGCGCCTCGCCCAGCACGCCGCGCGTCTTCACGTTGGTGAGGGCCCGCTTGAGGCCGCCCACATCCTGGGCCAGGCTCTGCATCTCGCCGAGCCCCTTCTGCACCTGCTCCAGGCGCTGGGCCACCAGACTGAAGCTCTCCCCCAGGCGCTTCTCCAGGGCCGCGTGGAGCTGCTCGTCCACCGTGCGGCGGATCTGCTCCAGCCGGGCCTCGTTGGACTGCTGGAGGGTGTCCAGGCGCTGCTGGACCTGCCCCTGCACCAGCCGGAGCTGCTCGCCCTGCTCGGCCCGGGCCTGCCGCAGGGCCTCCTGGAGGGTGGCCCCGAGCCCCTGGAACCCCGCGGCCATCCGCTCGGCCTGGATCCGCAGGAGCTGCTCCTGCCCCTGGGCCGCGGCCGCGCGGACCTGGGCCATCTCCTCCCGCAGGGGCTGGACCTGGAGGCTGAGCCCCTGGAGCGTCTCCGTCCGGCTTCGGGTGGTCAGTTCCTCCAGCTGGCGCCGCAGGGTCTCGAGCAGCGCGGGGTCTGGCCCCGGGCGCCGCAGGGCCACCCAGGCGGCGACGAGGGCGGCCAGGGCCGCAACAAGGGCGCAGACGAGGACGGGGCTCATGCGTCCATCATGGGGACGGGGATGTGCCAGGCAGTGTCCATTCCGCCCGGCGGCCCTCGCCCGCTTCCGCCAGGGACAGCTCGGCGACCCAGGCCGTGGGCCAGGGACCGTCCTGACCCGCCCATTCCACCACCAGCCGGTCCTCCGGCCCCACCTGCTCCTCCAGCCCCAGGGTCCAGGCGCCGGAGGGCCCGGGCCGGAAGAGGTCCAGGTGGAAGAGGCGGCCGGAGGGGGTGGCGTAGCGGTGCAGCACGGCGTAGGTGGGCGAGGCCGCCTCGTCCGGATCCCCGCCCAGCCCCCGCAGGAAGCCCCGGGTCCAGGTGGTCTTCCCCGCGCCCAGCTCCCCGTGGAGGAGCCAGGTCCCGCCGGGGGGCGTCAGGCGGGCCAGGGCCTCCCCCAGGGCCTCGGTGGCAGCATCGTCGGGCAGGTACCGTTCAGTCACGCAGCAGCTCCGGCAGCACCTCGGCCAGGTCCGAGGGCAGCAGCCCAGGGCCCGGCAGGCGATCCGCGGCCGCCCCGTGGAACCAGGCGGCGGCGGCCACGGCCTCGCGCATGGGCAGGCCCTGGGCCCGGAAGCCCGCCGCCATGCCCGCCAGCAGGTCCCCGCTGCCGCCGGTGGCCAGGCCGGGGTGGCCGGTGGGATTGATCCACAGTTCCTCGCGCGCGCCGCCGGCGATGACGCTCTGCGCCCCCTTCAGGAGCAGCACGCCGGGCTTCCCCGTGCCCACCTGCCGGGCCTGGGCCAGCCGCTCCTCCATGAGCAGAGGCCGGGGCAGGCGGAAGAGCCTTGCGAATTCGCCAGGATGGGGCGTGATGGCCGTGCCGGGACGCTCCATCCACCGCCGGCCTTCGCCTTCCTTCAAGGCGGAGGCGTCCACCACGAGGGGCCCGTCCCATTCGGGGACCTGGGCGATCCCGCCGGGGCCGGCCAGCAGGACGTCGATCTCCTCCGGCACCGCGCCCTTCCAGGGCCGCACCATGGCCTCCGGCACCTGGGCCGCGATCTCCGCCCGCACCTCCGGTTCGCAAAGGACCGTCACGAGGCCCGCCCCCACCCGCAGGGCACCCCGCGCGGCGAGTACGGCGGCGCCGCTCATGCCCAGGCTGCCGGCCCGGATGCCCACGTGGCCGAAGCTGCCCTTGTGGGCGTCCCAGTTCCGGGGCGCCAGGCGGGGCCGGTCCAGCAGCTTCAGGGCGCCCGCAGGCGGCTGGTCGAGGGGGATGGGCACCACCGAGATCTCGCCGCACCAGCTCCGGGCAGGCAGCAGGCCGTGGCAGACCTTGAGGGCCCCAAAGCAGGCCGTCTTGGCGGCCCGGATGGCCTCGCCTGGCGGCTCGGCCCGGTCGGGATCGAGGCCCGAGGGAAGATCCAGGGCCAGCACCGGCAGGCCGGAAGCGTTCAGAGCGGCGGCCCAGGCTGCGGCGGCACCTTCGAGCCCGGGCCGTCCCCCCAGGCCGAAGAGTCCGTCTACCACCCAGCCCCGCCAGGTGCGCACCTCCGCGGCAGGATCCGAGGTGTGTTCAATGCGCCCGCCCAGCCCCTGCCAGAGCCGGGCCTGGTGGGCCGCATCGCCCTGCCAGGCCGAAGGGTCCGCCAGGGCGAACAGCCGTACCGTCCGGCCCTCCAGCCGCGCGAGGCGGGCCAGGGCCAGGGCGTCGCCCCCGTTGTTGCCCGGCCCGGCGAGCACATTGATGGGCCCGTCCGGGGGCAGCAGGCGCAGGGCCCCCAGGGCGGCGTGCTCCTGGAGCACCAGAGAGGGGATGCCCCAGGTCCCGATGGCCTGGCGTTCCGTGGCCCTCATCTCGTCGGCGGTCAGCAGGGGGATCATGGCTAGCAGTGTAGGACCGGGATCAACCGCCGGCGCCACTCCGGATGAATTCCGCCAGGGCCCGGGGATAGAGATCCATCTCCGCCGCGTAGACCCTCCGCTGGAGGTCTTCGGGCAGGTCCCCAGGAAGCACGGCCACCTTCGCCTGGGCCAGGATGCGGCCGTGGTCGTACTCGGCGTCCACCAGGTGGACGGTGGCGCCGGATTCGGCCTCGCCCGCGGCCAATACGGCCCGGTGGACATGCATGCCGTACATGCCCGGACCGCCGAAGCGCGGCAGCAGCCCCGGATGGATGTTGAGGATCCGGCCCTCCCAGCGCCGCGGCACCGCGAGCTTCTTCAGCCACCCGCAGAGGCAGATGAGGTCCGCCCCGGCGGCCTCCGCGGCGGCGTAGCAGGCCTCGGAGAAGGCCTCGTCGGAATCGAAATCCTTCCGGACTACCACGGCCACAGGCAGGCCCTCGGCCTCAAGGCGCGGGATGCCCCCGGCCCGGGCCGAGGAGGCCAGGCCCAGCACCGGCCGGGCGGGCACCCGGCCCTCCCGGCAGGCGGCGACGAGGTTCATCGCGTTCCCGCCGGTCCCGGAGATGAACAGGGCCAGGGTCTTCACTGGAGGGCCGTCAGCACGACCACATCGGCGATGTCCTGGGCGCTGCAGCCGCGGCTGAGGTCGTTGGCGGGCCGGGCCATGCCCTGGAGCAGCGGGCCCAGGGCCGTGGCGCCCCCCAGTCGCTCCGTGAGCTTGTAGGCGATGTTCCCGGCGTCGAGATCGGGGAAGACCAGCACGTTCGCCCGGCCCGCCACCGCGGAGTCGGGCGCCTTCCGCGAACCCACGGAAGGCACCAGGGCCGCGTCGGCCTGCAGCTCCCCGTCCACGGCCAGGTCTGGGGCCTTCTGGCGCAGGATGGCCAGGGCCTGCCGCACCTTGTCCACCCGGGGGTGCTCGGCGGAGCCGCGGGTGGAGAAGCTGAGCATGGCCACCCGGGGTTCCACGTCCAGCAGGCGTCGGGCGTTTCCGGCCGCCGCCAGGGCGATGTCGGCCAGCTGCTCTGGGTCGGGATCCGGCACCACCCCGCAATCCGCGAAGATCATGGCGCCCTGCTCCCCGAAGCCCCCGTGGGGATGGATCATCAGGAAGAAGCTGGAGACGGTCTTGATCCCCGGGGCGGCGCCGATGCACTGGAGGCAAGCGCGCACGGTCTCGGCGGTGGTGTTGAGGGCCCCGGCCACCATGCCGTGGGCCTGGCCGGTCTGCACCATCAGCGCCCCGAACCAGAGCGGGTTCCCGGCAGCCTCCAGGGCCTGGGCCTCGCTGATCCCCTTGGCCTTCCGGCGCTCGAAGAAGATCCCCGCGAATTCCTCGCGGAGGGGGCTGAGGGCGGGGTCCACGAGATCCATCCCGTCCAGGGTGAAGCCGAGCGTCTGCGCCCGGCGGTTCATGTCGGCCGGATCGCCCAGCACCGTGAGGCGGCAGAGGCCTTGGTCGATGAGCAGGCGCGCCGCCTGGAGGGTGCGGTCGTCCCGGCCCTCGGGCAGCACGATCGGATGCTTAAGCGCCCGGGCGCGGTCGCGGAACCGTTCCATCCATCGGGTGTGGTTGGCGTGGGACATGGGAGCTCCATCAGCGGGGTTCGGGGGCGAGTCCGAGGAAGGCAGCGGGATCGAGGCCCGTGCGGTCGAGGAAGATCTGGCCGAGGCTGGGCACGCCGGAGCTGGGTTCGTCCAGGTAGAGGGCTTCGACACGGTGCATGGGGAGGAAGCGGGTGCCGAGGGCCACCTGATCCGCCTCGCCCGTGCGCACCAGGGTCAGCACCTCCTCCCAGGGCGTGAGGTCAAGCCCCCGGAGGGCGATGCCCGCCGCCTCCAACCCCAGCAGACGGCCCCAGAGCCGCTCCCGGGGGGCGTTCAGCACGACCACGACGAGATCGCCGGGCGTGAAGGGCAGGTGCAGCGGCATGGGCATCCTCAGGCAGGCCTCCCATCTTACAGGGCGGGTCCCTCGACGATGAGGCGCCCCTCCGTGAAGGCCTCCAGGGCCCAGCGCGGGCCCTCGAACCCGTTGCCGCTGGAGGCGACACCGCCGAAGGGCGCGGCATCCAGGCGGAAGGTCGGCGGGAGGTTCAGCAGCACGCCGCCGGCCCGCAGCCGCGCCTCGGCCAGCCGGAGGTTCCCGAGATCCCGGCTGTAGGCGCTGGCGCGAAGCCCGAAGCGCGTGGCGGCGGCCCGGTCCAGCCCCTCCTCGAAGGAATCCACCGGGGTAAGCACCGTGATGGGCGAGAAGGCCTCCTCGCATACGAAGGGGTCCTCCTCCGGCAGATCCGTGAGGATGGCCGGCGGCAGCAGGGCCCCCTGGCGACGGCCCCGCAGCAGCATCGTGGCCCCGGCCGCCGCGGCGCGATCCAGCCCCTCGTCCACCCGCACGGCGGTGGCCTCGTCGATGAGGGGCCCCACCACCGTGGCCGGGTCCATGGGATCACCCACGGGCAGCGCCTTCACCGCCGCCACGAAGGCCGGCACGAAGGCTTCCCACAGGCCGCGGTGGATGTAGAACCGCTGGGCTTTCGAGCAGCTCTGGCCCGCGCCGGCCACGGCCGCGGGAGCCAGGGCCCGGGCCACGGCCCCGGCGTCGACGCCCTCGTCGACCACCACGGCCGCGTTGCCGCCCAGCTCCAGGAGGATCCGCTTGCCCGCCAGCAGGCGTTCGAGGTGGTGGCCCACCCGCTCCGAGCCCGTAAAGCTTACGGCGGCGATGCGGGGATCCTGGGCGAGGAGCTGGGCCTCGGCCGGGTCTGCCGGCGCCAGCTGGAGCAGGCGGAGCGGCGCCTGCGCCTGGATTCGGGCCGCCTCGAAGCTCTCCCAGAGCAGCCGCGAGGAACGCGGAGCCTGGGGACAGGGCTTCCAGAGGACACTGCACCCAGCGCCCAGGGCCGGTCCGAGTTTGTGCAGGGCCAGGTTCACGGGGAAGTTGAAGGGCGTGATGGCCAGCACCGGCCCCACGGGGAAGCGCCGCAGCACCGCACGGCAGCCGTCGGCGCCGGCCATGAGGTCGTAGGGCACCGCCTCCTCGCCGAAGGCCCCCAGGGCCTCCACCGTGGCCTGGAGGGTGCTTTCACCCCGGGCCACCTCGCCCCGGGCCAGGGTGATGGGCTTTCCGGTCTCCTCCGTGACGAGCCGGGCCAGATCCTCCTTCACGAGGGCCAGCTGTTCCAGCCAGGCCTGGAGGAGCCGGCGACGCGCCAGCCGGGAGGCACCCTTCCAGGCATGGAAGGCCTTCAGGGCATCCTCCACCAGTCCGTCCAGCGCCTTCGAAGCCATGCGGCCACCCCTAAGACAACATCCCCATCATTAAAGCAGGGGAGCCAGGGCCTCCAGCAGTTCCTCCTCGCGGAGGGGCTTGTGGAGGATGCAGCTGACCTCCTGCTTCCCCAGGGCCTCCAGCACCGCCGGATCGCGCAGGGCGGTGACGACGACGATGGGAAGAGCCGGCATGGCCCGGCGGGCCAGCCGGGCGAGGGTGAGACCGTTGCAGCCCGGCATCTGGTAGTCCGTGAGCAGGAGGTCCGGCGCCTCCGAGGCGAGCCGCTCCGCAACCTCGGAGGCGCTGACGTCCGCCCATTCGCGCACCTCGTGCCCGGCCCCCTCTAGGAAGTGGCGCAGGATGTGGCGCATCAGCTTGCTGTCATCCACCACCAGCACTCGGGCCATGGGCCCCTCCCTGAGGTCACTTCCGGGCCGCGGCCTTGGCGAATTCCACGTACCCCATGTCCACTTCGTTGATGTGGTGCTTCAGCCAATCGGCGAGAAAAGTGGTGACCTCCACCGTCACGGGCCTGCCTTCGGCCATCCTGGCCTGAAGGGCCTTCGCCTTGTCCACCAGCTGTGCGTGTTCCGCCATGTGGGAGGTGAGCTTCGGATAGCCCATGTCCTGCATGTGCTTCTCCTCAGTCTGGAAGTGCTCCACCGTGTACCGCACGAGGAAATCCAGGCTCTCCTTCGCCTGGGCCGCCGAGTTGCCGGCCTTGAAGGAGTCCGCCAACCGGTTGACGGCATCAAACAGTGTCTTGTGCTGGGCATCGATGATGGGGATCCCAGTCTCGAACCGGCTGCTCCAGATGGCGATGGGCATGATGACTCCAGGGTCGTGTAAACAGATGTTTCGGGGCGCGCCTTGCTGCGCTTGAGTCCCGACCTTCAGGACGTCGGCGCAGCCGGTGAGGCGATCCCGAGATCATCGAGTTTCCGCTTCAGCTCCCTCATGCTGAACGGTTTCTGGATGCTGTGGACCTGAGGGCGCCCTTCCCTGAGGGGCGCGATGTCCTCGTCGCTGTACCCCGTGGCCATCAGGACCACGACACCGGGCCGCAGGGCCAGGATCTGCGGCAGGGCCTGGGCGCCACTCATGCCGGGCATGTTCATGTCCAGGATGACCAGATCCACGGGCAGTCCCTCCGCCAGCAATTGAAGCGCCTCGGCGCCCCCTGGCGCCGGCGTGGGGTCATGGCCGAGCATTTCGAGGACGGAAGTGACGGACTCCCGGATCAATTCGTCGTCATCCACCAGCAGGATCCGGAGGCGTT
>MTLD01001604.1_pt1 | contig 36286 bp, 25 predicted proteins | sample 1982471 | NCBI WGS metagenome assembly MTLD01 (sample SAMN05712604, study PRJNA340218) | biofilm metagenome | isolation source: sample SPM anode biofilm adapted to -50 mV | place: USA | collected 2012-02-03 | reverse complement strand
TGTCCTTGCTGTATTGCACTTTCTGAAGGCCGGTGCCAGTATCGCTCGCCGAGCCGCCTATCGGTATGCCGCTCGAGGCAAACCAGCCGGACAGGCCTGTTGAGACAACTACAGTGGGTGGCGCTACATCTACCGTGATACTGCCAGTCGCCCCCGTCGATTCTGTGAAGCTGTTTCCTGCGGCATCATAGACGGTCGTTGAGTATGTTACCGCTCCCTCGGTCGTCCCGGAGGACACGGTGTAGGTGCCAACGTAGCTTCCTGCGCTACCTGTCACCGAGGCCGGTTGACCTGTTATCAGTATGGTTGGCGAGTCAGCAACACCGCTGCCGCCGGTGTCGCTGCTCGTAACTGCCAGAGTAATATGGTTCGTTGGCGCGGCCAACGCGGGATTATCGTTGTTCGATGCCAATGCGAGTGAATCGACGACCGGTGCTACTGTGTCCAGGAAGGCGGACACCGTCTCAGTCCCCACCGACGGGAGCCCATTGGAATTCTGCAATTGGAGTTCCAGCGACTTCTCTCCATCGCCTGCGGTCTGGAGCGTATAGGTTCGTGCCGGCATATAGCCATACCAATTGGTAACCGATGAGCCTGACGCGATATCGGTTTCCTTGATCCTGATGGCGGAGACCGTCACCGATATGCTATGTGAGTCGGCGAGCACATTGATTGTCACACTACGGGTATTGGTCGCGTACGCCGGACCAGCGATGACCGTTGCCGGCGTTGTTGTGCCCTGTCCCTTGGCGATTGTAGGCGTACCCACGAAGGTAGGCACTGCGGTATCCGAAACGGTGCCAGTATAGAAGTACCATGAGTAATCGGAGGCCATGGAATACCCGTCGGCGTCCTTCACATCCCTTGATACCGTCACGGTGACCTTCTGCGTGTCTCCCATTTCGGTTGTCGGTATCAATGAGAAGCCGGTCGTCGAAGTCGAGAGGTCAAAATGGTCCCATATCGATACGGGGATGTCGGCCGATACGCCGGCTGTCTTGGAGGTGACATTGATCGTATCATGAGAGAAGCTTGTCGGATCCATCGGCTTTGAGAATTGCACGTAAATGATCTGATTCTTCAGAACATTGCTGCCTACCGGACCGTGATCGCCATCAGGCTCCACATTGGCACGCTTCTCGAAGTTGGCCGTGATTGCGATGTCAGGCGCACTCGTGCCGATGGTAATAGTCGTGGCGGCAGATGTCGTGGAGGAGAACGCAACATCACCTGAGCCTGTGGCGGTCCATCCGACAAAGACATACGCCTCATAGGGATAGGCTGTCAGATTGAATGGAACTCCTACCTTTTCGGCCTGGCTGCCTGTCAGGGAAAGTGAACCGCCAGAAGATGGACTGGCAGAAATCGTCACACTCACGCTCTCCGCAGTCGCCGTCTCGACATCGTCCTTGATGATCGCCTTGAGATCGGCAGTGCCGAAGAAGTCCTGGCAGGTGGAAAGCGACAACGCCGCGGCGCAGGCCAGGGCTATGAGTTTCAGGTGACGGATGGTTCTGTTCATGGGGTGGTCTCCGCGGTTGGGCCGCCAGGCGATACGGGGATGATGCTGAGGTCGGAAAATTCTGCGAGGTCGAGGGCGCGCAGAACGGCATAGTCGATGGGAGCGGGATTCTTGAGGCCCGGGGTGCGCAGCACTGGTTTGCCGTCGACGAAGACGGCAAGCGTTCCGGCGTCGGGGTCGTATGCCACGCGATAGTCGCGCAGTTCGAAGGCCGAGCCGTCGATGCGGGTGGAGGCGACCAGTCGCATGGCGACCTCACCGGTGGAACGGTATATCTGCAGCCGCGGAGCGGCGTCGCCATAGGCTTTGGGGTCGCTGGTGATCCAGACGAGTATGGAATCGCCGCCGCCATAGCCGGTCAGCTTCCAGGTACCGCGGCCGTGCAGGTGCAGGCCGAAGCCGGCCCAGTCGCTACCAGCGGATCGAGCCTTGAACTCGTACGAGTTCGGGCCCGCGAGACCCGGCGTGGCGACGACCAGCTTGGCGTACAGAGCCTTGGGATCGATCATCGAGGCGGTTCGCGTCGTCCGCTTCCATGAACCGGAGGCTACCGATACGAGCGGGCCCGAGAGGTCTATCGTCGATATGGCCATCGGTGCGACAGCCGTGGGCGCCGCAACCTCGACCGGCGCGGCAGGCGGCTGCACAACAGGGGCCAGCTCGACGGCGGCCGGAGCTGCAACTGGCGCGGGCTCGGCGACCGCCGCTGCCGGTTCCTGGGCGACGGGTTCCGGGGCCACCGCGGGCGTGGGCGCAATTCCGGCCGGTGCCTCTGTCACGGCTGGCTCTTCGACCGGCGGCTGTACAACCGCGGCCGGCTCGACGGCAGCCGGAGCGGTGACTGGCGCAGGCTCGATGGCAGGCGGCGGCTCGATGGCCGAAGGAGTCGTTTCGGAGGCGGGAGCAGGTATTGGAGCGACCGCCGGAACTGGAATGGCGGCGGGAGCCGGTGTCTCGATGGTGACGGCAGGCGGCACCTGGATGCGTGCCGGTGCCGGTGGTGGCGCGACCATCGTCGATTCGGCGACCTTGGCCGCGATCTCGACGTCCTCTGGCGGCTTCTCCACCACGGCGGGTGGTGCGAGTGTGGCAACAGGCTTGGGTTTGGATTCCAGCTCCGACGCCCTGGATGACTGGGCCTTGGCGGTCGCGAGCGCCAGCACCGTAGCGGAAGGCGCCGGAGCGGCCTGTGCCGGCGTGGCTACGGTTGCGGCCGTAGGTTCGGGCGATGCTACGGCCTCGGCCGCCGGCTCGACCGGAGCGGCCTGAGCCGGGACCGGCACAGGCACTGCAACCTGCTCTGGCGCGGCCTCTGCCGGCGCGAACACGATCGCGGCTGTCGGCTCAAGGGGCGCAGTCTCTGCGGGGACCGGTGCCGCAACCTGCTCGGGCTCAGGTGGGGCCGGCGCGGTCACGATCTCTGCTGCTGGCTCGACCGGAGCCGCCTGTACCGTTACCGGCGCGGCTACGATGTCGGCCGCAGGCGCGGGCGTCGATGCCGGAGCCGGCGCGGCTGCTGGGGGTGGTGCCAGCGCTATCGCGGGGCTCGTGGCCGGAGCAGGCGGCAGGAAGCTGAGTCCTGGCCTGGACCATATCGAGCCAGCGAGCCGGTCAGCCATCGACCAGGCGCGGCCGATGCCGCCATAGGCGGATTCCAGGTAGCCGAAGCGCTCGGCCAGCGTGGGCGCCTCGATCTTGAGCCCGGAGTACAGGATCTGTGCCTCGGAGTAGCGGTCCAGTTCGTAGGCGCATCGTGCCATGCCCAGCACGGCGACGGGATCGCCTGGCAATAGGGTCGTCGTCCACTCGTAGTACGAATAGGCCAGCTGGTAGTCCTTGCGTACGAAGGCAATGTTGGCGAGATTGTTCCACGACCAGGCATAGCCGCTTTTGGCCGCCTCGGCGAAGCGTTCCCAGGCAGAATCGAACAGGCCGACTCTGGCCAGGGCCATGCCGTATTCATTGAGCGTCTCCGGCGTCTTGGCCGTGGCCAGTTTCTTCTCGTACTGCGCTATGACGGGTTCCATCTCCCTCGATACGAAACGATCGACGCCGGCATCGAAGGCCTTCATCGTCGTCGCCTCGTCGGGCATCGCGAAACGGGCCGCGACATCCTGCAGGCCACTCGGCTTGTAGCGTTGCCAGGCCTCGTGCATCGGATAGAATGAAGCGGTACCGGCCCTGTCGTTGTCGATCCATTCCTTGGCACCGACCCGCCAGGCCTTGACGAAGCCGTCCTTGACCATGGTGATCTCGACGGGAGCCCAGGCATGGCCATCCCTGAATATCAGCAGGCCGGGATCGAAGAATTTTTCCCTGGCCTCCGCCTCGCTCATGCCCATGTCGTAGGCCATGAAGATATGGCCTGGAATGGTGATGAAGGCCGTCGCGATGCCGGTCGATTCGAGCATCGAGCAGAACAGTATCGACAGGTCATCGCAGTCACCGCCGCGATACATCAGCGTCTGGCTTGGATACTGGAGGTAGTCGACGACGGCCGCATTCTCCGACATCTCGATGTACGAGCTGGTCGGGTCGATGACATAGTTGATGCCATACAGCTTGAGCGCCTCGAAGATGCCCAGCGCGTATTGCAGGTTGGGTGGCAGCTCGCTGCGCAAGCGGTCACGTACGATGCTCGTCGAGTAGCGGGCAAACCACAGCGTTCCCGGGTCGGTAGGCGAGACGAAGGCTGCGGCTCGCCGGTCGTCTTCCCATGACATCGCGTTGCGGTGGTGCAGGGACAATGACAGTCCCTGCCTGGCCGACCGTCTGGAGCCAAGGAACGAATACTCGACATCGATCTCGGCGCTCGTCGCGCTGTTTTCGGTCAGGGACAGGACGCGTTCATCGAATATGGCATACAGGGGCACGGTCATGGAGGCGCCGCGCTCTATCCGGGGTATGACCTGGCAGAGCCTCGGGCCACCCATGTATTCCGGCGCATTGAATGAGACGCGCACATTGTCGATCGGACCATCCTCGTTGTTGCGGATCGTGACGGTGCCCAGCGGTGATGTATCGTACCAGGAGCGGAAGACCGGAAAGATCGATGATGTCTGCACCTTCTGAAAAGCGATGTTCGCCCTGTCCCGGCTCATCTCGGCCGGCGCCAGCTTGAGGCGCAGCCCCGCGGTGATCGCGTCGAGGAAGCTGCCGGTATTGGGATTGGCCAGCTTCTCGTATCCGGCGGAGATTCCCAGCGTCATCGCCGCGGACAACCTGAAGCTGGTCTCCAGGCGCGCGCCCAGTTCGTACAGGCCAAAGCTCTGGTTGTTGTAATCGGGGACCTTGCCGAGTCCAGCGAATCCGGTCACCTCGACCGACATGCGCTCGAAGAGCCTGGCTATGTACCCGATGCCGGCGGATCCGCCCGCATAGAGCAGCGAGGTGTTGGAGTCGAGCTGTATCGAATAGGCGCCGAAGCGGGCGAGTGCCTCTATGAACGGCAACGGCGCGTATGACGCCTGGGCGGTGCCGCCGATCACATAGGATATGGCCGTGGACGGATCGAGCGCCTTGGGGAACCATCCGTCCACCGACGACGATATGCCGAACCGGGCGGCCGTCGAGGGCGAAGCCGGATCCACTGTGGGTGCAGCGGCTCCGGAGATGGGCAGGCCCTGGGCAGCGGCGCCAGATAGCGCGCCCGCTCCGATCGCAATGAACACGAGTCCGCGCTGCCTGCTCTTTCGCATGTACTGATGCTTCCGCTCGCTCATGCCGGCTCTATTCGTCCCATACCATGCCGCCGCCCTTTTCCATTACCGCTGAGGCGCGGGCCGCGCTGCCGGAGAGGCTTGCGGAAAGGTAGCCGTAGCGCTGGGCCAGCTCGGGCATGATGCTCGCGGCCTTCTTGAACAGGACGTCAGCCTCATCGTAGCGGTCAAGTTCGTACAGCGACCTGGCCAGTCCGATGATGGCGGCCACATCCGATGGAGTGTCGGCCGTGGCCTTCTGGAACCAGGCGGCTGCAGTCTTGAAGTCGCCCATCAGGAAGGCGACGTTGCCGATATTGACGGCGGCCTTGTCATAGCCTAGCTTGGCCGCGGTCTGGAGTTCCGCAAGCGCCTCGGGATACATGCCGTATCGCGCGTACAGGACGCCCAGCGAGTTATGCTGTTTGCCTGTGCCCCCATCGGCGCCGAAGGTGCTACGCATCCGTTCGGCCCTGGGGCCCACTTCCTTGGCCACGACGAGCGCTACCGTGTTCTCGAACGCGGCCTTGATCTGGTCTTCTGTCGGCTTCTTCGTGGCGGCCAGCACCCCCGGCACGCCGGCCGGCGGAAACTGCTGCCATGCGCTGGCGAGGGTATAGAATCTGTTGCGGGCCGCGGGTGTGGCCTTGACCAGGGATGCGCCCTCACTCCATGCCCTGAGGAAGCCTTCACGCAGCATCGATACCCGGACCGGAACCCAGGCCTGGCCGTCTATGAACACGAAGTCGCCGGCGTCGGAGAACGAGGCCCTGGTGGTGGACTCGTCGCGGCTCATCCTGAAAGCGGCGAGTACTTCACCATCGAGGGGTATCAGCGCCGCCGGTATGCCGACCGATTCGAGCTCGGCGGCAAAGAGCACGGCGATGTCGTCGGAGTCACCGCCGCGGTAGGTGATGGTCTGATACGGGTACTGCACGTAGTCGACGGCGTCGGGCGTGGCGCGCGTGCGCGCGTATGGTGTCTGCGGGTCCGGCGCGCACGCGATGCCCGAAAGTCGCAGGCCTTCGAATAGTCCAAGCGCGTACTGGAGGTTGGAGTCAAGCTCTGTTCTGGCTCCGGCGCGCACGACGCCGGCTACGAACTTGCCGGCATCGAGCACGGCTGGGTCGGTAGAGCTTACGAACGAGGCCAGGATCCTGGGGTCGCTCCAGACAAAGGCGTTGCGGTTCATGATCGATATGGTCGTTTCGGCCTTGGCGGACCGGGATTCGCCGAGGAGCGTATACATCATCCTGACTTCACCGCGGACTCGAACGTTCTCCGTTACCGTCATCACCTGGTCGGAGAGGCTGGCAAGTAGCGGCGCATTCGCCACTGCGCCCTTGGGCAGGTACGGAACCCTGGCGCAGAGCAACGGTCCGGTCGTGTAGCCTTCGGCGTAGAAGTAGATCTCGACATCACGTATCTCTGCATTCTCTGCATTCCGGATGGCAATGGTTCCAAAGGGAGCCGTGGCGTAGTCACGCGCCAGAATCGGGTAGACCGGAACGGATTCGGCAGACTGCAGGACCGCGCGCCCCTCGGCAGATCCCGATGTCAGGGCCAGGTCGGCCACGATCGATATGGCGAGTCCACGATAGAACGAGTCGGTCTGGCGCATGAGATCGATGTACGATGCGGCGGCCGAGACGGTAAAGCCCGGGCTGATGCGATACCCGGCTTCCGCTCCTGTTCGCCAGAACATGTTGCCGGTCATCGTCGTATCCGGACCGTTGGAATAGGAACCTACATAGATACCGGAGCCAGCGGACGCGCCGAGCTTGAGGCGGGGTAGCGGGAAGGTGAAGAATCCAAGGCCTGCCCCGCCCGATGCCAGCATCAACGATCCATTCAGCTGTGAGGCCGCCGGCGACACGAAGCGTATGTCGGCACCCAGATAGGGCGCCAGGAAACCAAAGAAGTCCATGTCCATCACCAGCGATCCGCCACCACCAAGGCCGAAGGTGTCGGTATCCGCCAGAGGAATGAGGATATCCGGAGAGACTCTGACCCGTACGTCCTGTGCTGATGCGATCATCGGGGAGAGCGTGACGAGCAAGCAGAGACCGAATATGCGCGTTCTGGAGCGCGTGCGGAGCGTGCTCATACGGAGTTTTCTCCTGCAGAATCCGACGTTTGTGCCGATTGGGACGATGCCTGACGACATTTTACTTTTCGCCCATAGTATAGTACAGAATCGAGTGATTTGCTAGATTTTCGCGATGCCGGAAACATTTTTCCGTCGATTTTCGCGTTCTTCGGTGAGATAGCCGAGATCGTGCCTCTGCGGTATCCTGTGTGTAGTTCCTCGAAGCTTGTTACAGCTAGGCGCGGGCTACCATCGGTGGTAGCGACATGCCCGCGCGCAGCGTCCTTTGGTATGGAAGAGGACGCCGCAACAAGCTTCGTGAAACCACAAAGAATGCACTGCCGCCGGGAGGCCACGATGCTGGAGCCGCGACTGAATGATGAAGTGCTGGAGAAGCACCTGGCTGCGATGCAGCCCGATGGCCTGACGATCTTTACGCTGGAAGGCGACACGATCAGGGGAACGCTGGTTTCGGCGACCACGATGGTCGCCCGCATGCGCGCCGCCCATGGTCGGGCCGCCCACGGTCGGGCTGCCGACGGCCTCGGGTTGCTGGAGACCTTGGTGCTGGGCAAGGCCTACATTGCCGCATCGCTTCTATCGACTACCATCAAGGGCCATGATCGGCTTGCCATCAAGGTGGCAGGAGACGGACCTGCGCATGGTTTCTCGGTCGAGTGCACCGCCGATGGCGATGTGCGGGGGCGGCTTTTCGCCGCGCCATTCGAGCTGGCCGCTCCTCCGGAGAGCCTGGATACCGCGCCGCTCGTCGGGGCCGGCACCATCTCGATCACCAGGTTCATGGAGGGCCGCACCGATCCGGTCACGGGTAGCGCAGCGCTGAAGAGCGGCCGCATGGCCGAAGACCTGGCCTGGTTCTACCACATCTCCGAACAGACGAGGAGTTCGTTTACGATCGGCCTGCACTTTGATGCCGAGGGGCGCGTGGCTGGAGCCGGAGGCCTCTTCCTGCAGGCCATGCCAGGTGCCACGGAAGAGGCCCTTGATCGGGTGGAACGGCTTGTGTATGGTCTGCCACCACTGGGCGAGACATTCGCAGCCGGTGCTGGCCGCCTGGACATCGTGATGCGCTCGTTTCCATTCTTCGATTACAACCATCTTGACGAGAAGCCGACGCGCTTCTATTGCGCTTGCTCCAAGGAACGGCTCGGTGCCTACCTGGGAGCGATGTCGGTCGGCGATCTGGAGGAGATGGCGACGAATGGGCCGTTTCCGGTCGAGGTTACCTGCCACAACTGCGGGTCGGTCTATGATTTCTCGCAGAAGGAGTTGCGCGGGATGGCGGCACGCAAGAATGGTTCAACAATCAAAACATAGTATCGTATGTTGAACCGTTTTTGCCGTTTCTGCTTGCGCAACAGGACGGCTCAGTTTACTATTACACTGCGGGTTTTTACCGCAGCCGGCCTTATGGCACAGATGCTTTTCGAAGGTTAAGGAGACGAGCATGAAGCTCTCCAAGTATTCGGGTGATCTTTCCGGTATCGACTATCTGTCATTCCTGGTGGTGGACATCCATGGTGTGATCCGTTCCGTATCATTACCGCGCGACTATGTCACGGACAAGGTGCTCAAGAATGGCATCGGTTTCGATGCGAGCAATTTTGGCTTTGCCCAGGTTCACAAGAGCGACATGGTAGCCATTCCAGACCTGAGTACCGGATTTGTCGAGGAACAGGAAGGATTCAAGATCCTGCACGCATTCTGCGATGTCTGGACCACAGACGGACAGCCGTTCGACCAGTATCCCCGGACGGTAGCGCGCAAGGCAATGGATGAGCTCAAGGCGAGTGGCATTGGCGACGATGCCAAGATGCTCGTCGAGCTCGAGTTCTTCGTGTTCGACGATGCGCGCTATTCCACGACCGTCGGCCACTCGTACTACTATGTGGAGAGCGCCGAGGGCATTGGCGATGATTACGCCGACGCCCCGCGTTTCGGTCTGTCCAAGGGCTACCATCGGCTCGGGCCCGACGACCGGTACGGCAGGCTGCGCAACGAGGTGGTCAGGGCGATGGAATCCGCAGGAATCCCGGTCAAATACCATCACCATGAGGTCGCGGCATCGCAGCTCGAAATAGAGCTGAACTTCATATCGCTCGTCGGGGCGGCCGATGCGGTGGTGCTGTCCAAGTGGATCATACGGTCGATCGCCGAGGAGCTCGGGCTGTTCGTCACGTTCATGCCCAAGCCCATGTACAAGATAGCCGGATCGGGCATGCATGTGCATCAGTTCGTCGAGAAGGCAGGCAAGAGCGTGTTCCCCGGCGAGGGACTGTATGGACTCTCCGATGTCGGACTGGCGTATACCGCCGGCATCCTGTCGCACGCGCTGTCCGGATCGCTGCTCGCCTGGTCAAACCCGAGTACCAACAGCTACCGGCGCCTCGTCGCCGGGTACGAGGCCCCCGTCTCCGCCACATTCGCGCAGGGCAGCCGCGCCGCCGCGGTGCGCATTCCCGGCTACCTCAAGAAGGGCGAGGCGCGCATCGAATTCCGCACGGGTGATGCGACGGCCAACGTCTATTTCTTCCTGGCGGCGATGCTGCTCGCAGGCCTCGATGGCGTGAAGCGCCGGCTCGACCCGGTCAAGCTCGGCTACGCAGCGACGAAGGAAACGCCGAAGAATACCTTCCCGACCGGCCTCTTCCATGTACTGGCCGGCCTCAGGAAGGACAACGAGTATCTGACGGCGGCCTTTCCCAGGGACCTGATCGACGGCTGGGTGGCGATGAAGAAGGAAGAAGCCGAGTACGTGTACAACGCTCCTGTTCCCCAGGAATACGAACTGTATTTCTGATGAACATGGATGACAAGAACCTCGCGGCCATCCTGGCCGCGGTGAAGGCACAGGGACGCGACGCGCTGACCGAACCGGAAGGCGTCGAGATACTCAGGCTGATGGGGTTGCGTGTGCCCGTCAGCATCGCAGTCCGGGGCTCCGCCGACGTCGATGGCCTTGCACCCCTGCCTGGCGACCGTGTTGTCATCAAGGTTGTCAGCCCGCAGATACTGCACAAGACCGAAGCTGGAGGCGTCGCCATCGTCGCCAATGACCGGGCCGCCATTCGGCTGGCCATAGCCGGGATGGAGGCGCGCTTCGGCCAGCACCAGGTTGACGGCTATACCGTCAACGAGTACGTGCAGTTCGAACCGCGGCTTGGCCACGAGATCATCGTCGGCTATCGCTTCGCGCGCGACTTTGGTCCGGTCGTGTCCTTTGGGCCCGGCGGCATCTATACGGAATTTCTGGCACAGCGCTTCAAGACCGGCGCTTCGACGCTGTTCATCAGCCCGGAAGGTGCCGACCGCGCCTTTGTGGCAGACGCGCTGCGCGGCAACGCGGTTCGCGACCTGCTGTGCGCCGGCCTTCGCGGCACCAAGCCGGCTCTGGACGAGGCTCGTCTGGTTGACCTCGTGATGTCCTTTGTGCGGGCCGCCCCTGCCTTCGCGCGCGCCGGCATCACCGAGCTTGAGGTCAATCCATTCGTCGTCACCGCCGGCGGTGCGGGCGGCGGCGAACTGATCGCCCTCGACGCGCTGGTCAAGCTGGGCACCATTGCGAGCGATCATGGTGATCTGGCACTGGGAGATGATGGCTCCATAGTCAACCGTGCTCAGTCTGTGCGGCCCGTAGCCAAGATAGATCGCCTCCTGCGGCCGGCCAGCGCAGCCGTGATTGGCGTGTCAGAGAAGGGCATGAACAATGGCCGGATCATCCTCCGGAATCTCCTGTCGAACGGCTTTGACCCCAGGCGGCTCTATGTCGTCAAGCCAGGCCTTCCGGAACTGGACGGTTGCCGCTGCGTGCCCGACGTCGCCTCGCTGCCCGAGAAGGTCGACCTGTTTGTGCTGGTAATTCCGGCCGCCCAGGCGCCGGCCTGCATCGCCGAGCTTGCGGAGCTTGACAGGGCGGAGTCGGTCATCGTCATTCCCGGTGGCCTCGAGGAGAAGTCCGGCACCGAGGCCATCGTCTCCAGGATGCGGTCTGCCCTCGATGACTCGCGGGCGGGGGCGACCAAAGGGCCGCTCCTGAACGGCGGCAACTGCCTGGGCATCCGGTCGGTGCCCGGCAGGTACAATACCCTGTTCATCCCCGAATACAAGCTGCCGATGCCGACTACCACCGTGGCTCCCGTCGCGTTGCTGTCGCAGTCGGGCGCGTTCGCGATATGCCGGGTATCCAAGCATCCGGACCTCAATCCCAAGTACATCGTCACCTGTGGCAACCAGATGGACGTGACGATCGGTGACTACCTGGAGCGCCTTGCGGATGACACCTCGATCGAGTTGTTCGCCGTGTACGTCGAAGGCTTCAAGCCGCTCGACGGACTCAAGGTGGTGCGAGCGGTCAGGCGGATCACCTCGAGCGGCCGGAGGGTGATATTCTATCGTGCCGGCCGCACCGCCGCGGGGGCGGCCGCCAGCGCCAGCCATACGGCGAGCATAGCGGGTGACTACCCGGTGACGCGCGCCCTGCTCGCCAGAGCCGGCGCGGCCGTCGTCGAGACGCTCGATGACTTCGACGATGCGCTGACCCTGTTCAACGCGTATGCCGGCAAGACGGCCCGCGGTGGAAGGCTCGGCGCGCTCTCCAACGCGGGCTTCGAGTGTGTCGCCTTCGCCGACAATCTCGGTGCGCTCTCGATCGCAGAGTTTGATAGCAGGACCAGGGCCCGGCTCGCGCAGGTGATCGATTCTGCGAGGATCGGCGAGATCGTCGACGCGCACAATCCGCTGGATATCACCCCGATGGGCGACGACGCAGCCTACTACGATGCGTTTGAAGCGATCATCGCCGATCCATGTGTCGATGTCGGCATCGTCGGCATCGTGCCGCTCACCGCCAGAATGAACACCCTGGCCGCCGGCGCAGGACACCAGGAAGACGTTGCCCGCGACGATTCATTGCCGGCGCGTTATGGCGCCCTGTTCGCCCGATCGACCAAGCCCTGGGTCGCCGTCGTCGATTCCGGCGGGCTCTACGATCCGCTGGCCGCGGAGCTGGACCGCCGCGGCGTCCCCACGTTCAGGACGGCGGACCGTGCACTGCGGATGCTGAATCTGTGGCTATCGGTGACAGAGGCCTGAAGAGTGCCGTCCCGAACGTGATGGAGCGGCCCGGCGAGCTACCCGCGAGCCGGGGCGGCTGTATCACGCGCCGCTTTCAGCGGCGACGTTCAACATGGTTCCTTGCGATGCCGCCCGCCTTCAAGCGGGCGGACCGGGCACTGCGGATGCTGAATCTGTGGCTATCGGTGAGCGGGACCGGCAAAGTTCCGTAACCTCGGGCGATCTCAGACGTTGTATTGATGAATCCTCCTTGAAACGGGGCCGGGATCGCGAGCGCGCGGTTCCGGTTCTTTTTTTTGACTGCCCGAACCTCACATTCATGCAATGCGCGCACTCCCATGCAATGCGCCCACAGCCGGGAGCCCGTCATCAGGATAGGTCAGGATTTACGGATATCGCGTTACTTCCAGACACCTTGGTGCATATATTGGAGACATGGCCTGGGACAGATTTCAGGAATGCCCCGGCCAGGTGCTATCACGACGGGAGGAACATGATGAACGAGAAGATGCTGGAATTGCTCGGAAGCGACGCGAAGTCGATGCTTTCTCATGCCTGCAAAGTGCCCGCAAGCGCGCTGCAACTGTCCGGACCGGATTTCGTCGACAGGATCATGGCTCAGTCGGATCGATCGCCACGCGTGCTCCGCAATTTCCAGGCCATCATGGACCACGGGCGGCTTGGCGGCACGGGCTATCTTTCGATCCTGCCCGTCGATCAAGGAATCGAGCACAGCGCCGGCGCATCGTTCGCTCCCAACCCGATATATTTCGATCCGGACTCTATTGTCAAGCTGGCGATTGAGGGGGGCTGCAACGCCGTGGCTTCCACGCTCGGTGTATTGGGTATCGTGGCGCGGCGGTACGCGCACAAGATCCCGTTCATCGTCAAGCTCAATCACAATGAGCTGCTCTCGTATCCGTCAAAATATGACCAGATCTTGTTTGCCAGCGTCGAACAGGCGTATGACATGGGCGCGGCGGCGGTCGGTGCGACGATATACTTTGGGTCGGCAGAGAGCGATCGACAGATCCAGGAGATCACCACGGTGTTTGCCCGAGCGCATGAATTGGGGATGGTGACGGTGCTCTGGGCCTATCTGCGGAACCCCGCATTCAAGGTCGGCGATGTGGACTACCACACATCGGCTGACTTGACCGGCCAGGCGAACTACCTGGCCGCGACCATCCAGGCAGATATCGTAAAGCAGAAGCAGCCTACCAATAATGGTGGGTACAATGCAGTCAAATTCGGCAAGACCAATGAGAAGGTCTACACCGATCTGACGAGCGATCATCCCATCGATCTGACTAGATACCAAGTGCTCAACTGCTTCAGCGGCAGGGCAGGGTTGATAAACTCAGGCGGAGCATCCACCGGCGCTGGCGATCTGGCCGAGGCGGTGCGGACCGCGGTGATCAACAAGCGCGCTGGCGGCATGGGGCTGATCTCTGGTCGCAAGGCTTTCCAGCGCCCGATGAATGAGGGCGTCGCGTTGCTGACGGCGATCCAGGACGTCTACCTCGACAAGGATATCACGATAGCATGAGCTCAGCCGGGGAAAGCGGCGTTTATTAGACTCGAGCCCCAGATGCCGAGCACAGCACCTGCCCCGAGCGAGGCGGCTTCCAGCACCAGGAAACCGGCAAGAACCCGTGAGTCCGCGAGACCGACAGAGAGAGCCAGGAACGCGGCGATGGACGAGAGCACGAAGAAGGTGGCACCTGCCATCATCTTTCGCCGGAGCAGAATCGTGGAAAGCCGGCGGAAGCGTATCTTGCCATCCAGCATGCCAGCGCCGAACGCCGCCGCTACCGAAAGTGGGAGCACGGCGGCGAGAACGAGCGTCGTTTCGTACAATGCGTCGCGCAACGCGCCGGTTCCTGTGAAGAACAGAAGCGCTGCGAGTACGACGAGGAAGGCCGAGAACGCCTGGGGCATATGCACGACAACCGGGTGAATATGCATGTGGAGGATCTTGAGTCGCGAAGCCGATATTCTCTCGACATACGGTTCGAATTGTTTGGCGGGCACGCCGCACGCCGGACAGAAATCTCCGAGAGCTCCGGCTTCCATTATGTACCCGCATGATTTGCAACGAACGTACTCCATGACTATCCCCCTTGAAGTCTGATTCTCTATGAGCGTGGCTGGACTTTGCCCTTGAACACACGATACACGAAGACTGAATATCCTGCGACTATCGCCAGGGAAAGCGTCGTGAAGACCGCAAGGAACGTCAGCGTCGAATCCGAGCTCGCGGCGGCGGCGAGCGACAACCCGGTACTTCCCAACGTTGGTCGTACAAGATAGGGGAAGAGCGCTGAACTGCCGGCGATCCAGAAAGCTATCGTGGCGACCGTTGACCATAGGAATGGGGCGCGATCGTCCCCTCTCCTGAGCGTGATGAAGAGGGCAATCCCCGCTACGCCCGCACCAAGGCCACCGATCCAGAAGACGGGTTTCTGTATCGATCCGGGTACCAGCACGAGTGTCCAGACCAGTGTCGCGGCAGCAAGGAACGTGGCGACCGGCAACACCGTAATGGCGAGACGTGTTGCTCCCTCCCTGACACTGCCCGAGGTCTTCTTTCGGAGATATGCGGCTCCACGGAGGATGGCGGCGGACGCGGAAAGGCAGCCTGTCAGGATCGCGAAGGGCTGGAATACCGAAACCGGGGAAAAGCCGGCGCCTCCGGCGGCGGTCATAGGCAATCCGGTTATCAGGTTTCCGATCAGCACACCAAGACCGAACGACAATACCAGCGATCCTGCGGCCTGGGAGAATTCCCAGAATGTTCGCCGTATGGGATCCCGATACCATGCCTCGAACGAGATGGCCCTGAACATCAGGAACACGAGCAAGATGGCGACGAGTGGCGCTGACGAGCCAAGAATTGCCACAAATGCACGGGGAAAGGCGGCGAGCACCAGAGCGCCTCCGATGATCGCCCACAGCTCGTTGCCGTCCCAAAATGGCCATGTCACATCGAGCAGCACCTTCCGCTCGGCTTTTTCACCCGGGAAGAACGGAAGCACCATGCCGATGCCCATGTCGAATCCGTCGAGCAAGAAGAAGACCATGAATACCGATGAAATTGCCCAGAACCAGAAAGCCTGCAGGAAATCAAACATTGGCATGTCCGTCCTCCATGCTTACGGCCATCGGGATACTCTTGATCGTCGACTGGATGAACTTGAAGAAAAGCGCCGCAAGTGCGGCATACACGACGCAGAAGAGAATGAGCGAGAAGAGGACTGTCCCTGCGGCTTGTTGCACCGTGCCCGCATCCTTGGTCATGAGCAGGCCGTATACCGTCCATGGTTGCCGTCCGATCTCCGCGCCAATCCAGCCAAGCTCGTTGGCCATATACGGAGCAGCCGCGCCACAGATGATGAGATGCAGAATGGTCTTCCGATCTTCGAGCGCGCGACCGGCCTTGCTCCTGGCGGCGAACAGTGCGGCCAGGGCCGTGGCCACGATCACGGCAGCCAGGGCGACCATCACATGGAACGTGGTAAAGATGGCGTTCACGGGGGGCCACAAATTGACAGGGAAATCGTCGAGCCCTTGCACGGGGGAGTTCGGATTGAGGGTCTCGAGGAACGATAGCGCCTTCGGAATGCCCAATGGAAAGATGATACGGTGATGGGCGGCATCCGGTATGCCGAAAACGATGAGCGGAGCACCGTTCTGGCTCTCGAAGATGCCTTCGTATGAGGCGTCCTTGATCGGTTGGTTCCAGTGCACATTCATGATCTGTTGATGGCCGAGAAGTGGTTGCAGTACGGAGAAGACAAGCGCCAGGGCTGCGACGAGGCGGAATACGCGCGTGGCGGTCTCCCTTCTGCGGTTCTGCATGATGAGGACTGCGCAGACGGCCAGGATAAAGAACATGCCGGAGAGCCACGCAGCTGTAATGGTATGCAGAAAGCGGATAATGAACGACGGGTTGAAGGTTGCCTGCAGCCAATTCGTGAGCACGATCTGTCCGCCTTCGATGGCGTAACCTGCGGGAGTCTCGAGCCAGGAATTGGCGGAGACGATAAAGAAAGCGGAAAGATGGGCGCCTAGAAATACAAAGCCAGCCGACGCAAGGTACAGCTGCCTGGAGACCCGGGAACGGCCAAAAACCAGTATCGCCATGAAGGCGGCCTCGAGCGTAAAGGCGACCATCGCCTCGATGGCCAGTTGGGTTCCGAAAACCGGAGCGGCAAACACCGAGAAATTGCCCCAGTTCATGCCAAACGAAAGCGGCAAGACCATGCCGGTGCCGACGCCGAACGCGAACACGACGCCCAGGAACTTCGTGAGCAGCGCAGAGACGTTCTTCCATGTTTCGTCGGCCTTCGCGACGTACAATGACTCGGCAATGAGGATGATCAGCGTGAGCCCCAACGTGGTCTGTGGAAAGATGTAATGAAACCCTATGGAAATGCCGAATTGCATCCTGGCGAGCAGTATGGCGTTCATGGGCGAGATTTCCCCTTTCTTCTAGCGTAGCGTTATGAATAAGATGAAGAACAAGGACATCGCACTGGATGCGATTGAATTCATCCTCATGGTGTTTCGATGATTCGCCTGTCCGGGATCGCGGAAGACCCGCGCCGCCCATACAAGGAAATAAGCCATGGATGGAATCTGCATGCCCAGGAAGATACACGACCAGATCATGGTCCCTATGCTCGCGATCCAGAGGAAGAAGCCCAATGCGGCCGCGCCGAAGAAGACACCCGCAAGCATGAAGGTTCCCCGGATCCCCAGGCGGCGGCTTATTGTCATGTCGCCGCGCCTGGCGTCCTCGTCGTGCTGGTAGACCTGCGTAAGGGGATACACCCCGAGCAGAAATGTGGTGACGAGAAGCGAACCGGCGTACGCGGCCCTATCCAGCGCTACTGGGTTGCGTCCGCTCAACATCGCTGACATGGCCAGGAAGGTGATGGTTCCTTGCCCCAGTCCCGTCCATATCCATCCGACGAAAGGCATCCGCTTGATCCTTACCTTGTCCCAACTGTACAGCTTCGATCCCGTGCCGTAGACAATGGCCGCGATTCCGGACACCGGACTGATCAGGAATGACCAGACCAGCGCGACAGCATCGAGAAGGAGCGAGGCGAGCAGCAATGACGGACTGACAGGCGGCGGAACCGCTATGCCGCCGATCGGGCCTTCATCCTTATCGAAATATGAGTTGAACCCATTGCTGGCCGGGTAGAGTAGCAAATGGAAGATGACGAGTACAGGGATGATGCGTGCGCTGTCAAATCTCTCGGCGGCAACGGCGCCCAGAAAGATGGGGAGCAGGAAGAGCGAAAACGGGAAGCGCAGGTGCAAAAGAGTCGACCGACAGTTTCCAGTCATGCACGCTGGTCCGCTGTGCCGATAGACCTCGATTGCCCGATACGGCGTATCACGGAGGAGTGCCTTTGAGGGCTACCGATTGCAGCTACTGAAAGCATCGCTGTCTCCCCGAACGCATCTCCCGCCCCTGTATGATGGAGGGATGGCATGAAGGTGCACACGAATGATACGTGAGAGTTCATCGATTTTCAACAAGAATCGGAAGCGAAGCCGAATTCCGCCTGGTATCGGTCGGTTCCCGGCAGTCGCGTCCTGTGACGCTTCATATTGAATCGGATCGATCTTTTCGAATACACTGTCCGTTCACGAAGCACGTTGCGACGACGCCCGACAAGGAGTGATCATGAGTCAGGAAGACATCGGGGCCACAGATGGCATCGACGAGGAGAGCGCCCGTAAGGCGTTGAGCGAACAGCAGATGGTTCGCCGCGAGAAACTCGCCAGGCTCCAGGCCGAGGGTCGCGATCCCTTCGCCATCGTTACCTGGAATCAGACGCATCACTCGACAGAGATAAAAGGGAAGTTCGAAGAACTCGAGAACAAGGACGTGTCGATCGCCGGTCGCGTGATGAGCTTCCGGGATATTGGCAAGGCGGCCTTTGTAGACCTGCAGGATAGAGACGGACGTGTGCAGGTCTACCTCAACGCCGAGGCACTCGGTGCGGAGGCCTATGCCCAGATAAAGACCTGGGATCTTGGCGATATCATCGGAGTCGAGGGCTATGTCTTCAAGACCAGGCGGGGCGAGATATCGGTTCATGCCAAGCGCCTGGTCCTCCTGACCAAGGCGATAGAGCCGCTGCCCGAGAAGTTCCACGGGCTCAAGGATCCGGAACAGCGGTATCGCCGCCGCTATCTGGACCTGGTGATGAATCCCCAGGTAATGGAGACCTTCAAGAAGCGCACGCAGATCATTCGGGCCGTCCGGGAGTATCTCGACGAGCGCGGGTATATCGAGGTGGAGACGCCAATACTCTCGACCATCGCCTCCGGCGCGGCCGCGCGCCCATTCGTCACGAAATCGAACGCGCTGAACCTGCAGCTCTACCTGCGCATCGCCACCGAACTGTACCTCAAGCGCTGCATCGTCGGCGGCATGGAGCGCGTGTACGAGATGGGGAAGGATTTCCGCAACGAGGGCATCGACATCAGGCACAACCCCGAGTTCACGATGATCGAACTGTACCAGGCCTATGCCGACTACAACGACATGATGGAGCTGTGCGAGAACATCTGTTCCTACGCGGCCCAGAAGGTCTGCGGTTCCACGATGGTCACCTACCAGGGCACCGAGATCCAGTTCGCCGCTCCCTGGCGCAGGCTGACCATGATAGACGCGGTCAAGGAGTATGGTGGCATCGACTTCTCGCAGGTCAAGACCGACGAGGAGGCCCGCGCCCTGGCGACCGAGAAGGGCCTGACCGACGAGCTCAAGAAGAAGCTCAAGGACTGCAGCAAGGGTGACATCCTCAATGCGGCGTTCGAGAAATATGCCGAGAAGGAGCTGATCCAGCCCACCTTCATCATGGACTATCCCGCCGACATATCGCCCTTGACCAAGCAGAAGCCAGGCGATCCGACGATGACCGAGCGTTTCGAGGCCTTCGTCTATGGCCGCGAGCTGGGCAACGCCTACTCGGAGCTGAACGATCCGATCGTGCAGAATGACCGCTTCCAGCAGCAGGCCAAGGAACGCGAACTGGGCGACGACGAGGCATACATGTTCGACGAGGATTTTGTATCCAGCCTGGAGGTGGGCATGCCGCCGACCGGTGGCATGGGCATAGGCATTGATCGTCTGATCATGTTCCTGACCGACTCGTACAGCATCAGGGACATCATCCTGTTCCCGACGATGAAGCCGATCAACCAGTAGCATTGATTGTCCTGCGCCCTTTCAATCTCGGACAGGCGCGGTTATACTGAATACCGCATGGCAACAGCACATACCGACCTGTCCGACATTGTGGCGCTCCTCAAGCGGGCCGACTTCTTCATGCGGCTGCTCCCCGACGACCTGTATTGGCTCGCCTCCAAGTCGGAGCTGGTTCCGGCGCCCGCCGGCACTGTGCTGTTCAGGCCCGGCGACAAGGCGCTGCGGTTCTTCATCGTGCGTTCTGGAGCCATTGTCGTCTCCAGGATCGATGCGTCGGGCCGGACCGAGGAGATGGCGCGCTTCGTCGAAGGCGACGTGCTGGGCGACTTCGACTTCTCGCGTGGCGCCTCGTATGACGCGATGGCCGCGAGCGCCGAGGACGCGGAGATCCTCGTGTTTCCAGGGCGAGGCCAGACGATGGATGATCTGGCCCGCGAGCGGCCGGACGTCGCGGCGCGTATCCTGCTGCGCTCGGTGGCGATGATATCGGCACGCGTGCGTTCGACGCAGCGGCTGATATCGGAGAACGCGCCATGGGTACGCGAGCTGAGGCGCCAGATGTATACCGACGCCGCGACAGGCCTCTGGTCACGAGCCTTTCTGGAAGAAGAGCTGTCTCATTCGATCGAGCCGCCGGCAGCGGTCGTGCTCTGCAAGCCGGACCATTTCAAGGAGCTCTGCGACGGATGGACCCATGCGGCCGGCGACTTCGCCATGCTGCGCATCGGCAGCATCCTGAAGGACGAGGCCAGGTCGCTGCGAAACGCCTGGGCCATCAGGTTGCGCAGCAATGAGACCGCGGTCATCGCCAGCGCGTGTGGTCATGCCGAGGCGCTGGCACTGGCGGAACGCATCGCCGGCGCCTATTCCCGCATCGATCTTGCGGCGGTGACATCGAATCAGGAATTCCATCTGAGCGCGAGTATCGCCATCGCGTCGTGGCCGGCGGATGGTTCGGATCTGCGCGAACTTGTCGACCAGACCTATGGCCTTCTGCTGCGAGCCTGGAAGGATGGGGGAGCGCGCATCTACAGTCTCGCCGGCTCGACAGTCGCGGCACCCGACACGGCCCGGAGCTCGTCATCATGAATCCCATCGTCGAATCGATCAAGGACACGCCGCTCTTCATCGGCATGAGCGGGCTTGAGCTGAACGCCGTATCGGCATTTCTCGAACCGCGCCGGTTCACGGCAGGGTCGGTGATCATCCGCAAGGGTGATCCCGGCACCGAGATGTTCATAGTCAGGTCAGGCAGGGTCGCATCGCTCTCGGTCGATGGAGACGGGAACGAGCGGGTGCTCTACCAGTTCGGCCCCGGGCGGTTCTTCGGCGAAATGTCGATTATCGAGAACGAGACGCGGTCCGCGACCTGCACGGCGCTCGAGGACACCGAGTTGCTGGTGCTGGATGGCATCGACTTCTACCGGCTGGTCTGGGAGCATCCGATGATCGGTTCGCGCATGCTGTCATCGATGGCCCGGGTCATGGCCGGCTGGCTGGACGAGGCATCCGGCTTCCTGCACGATCTCGTGCGCTGGGGTGAGACCGCGAGAAAGCGGGCGGTGACCGATGGGCTTTCCGGGCTTTTCAACCGCAGGTTCATAGAAGAGTCGGCGCGCGCGCGGTTTTCACGCGGTTCGGGGGAGCCGCCGACCTGTTCGGCGCTGATGCTCGATCTGGATCGCTTCCATCTGCTCAACGAACGCTTTGGCACCGAGGCCGGCGACTCGATCATCTCGACGGCAGGAGCGGCCTACAGCCGCCTGGTACGCGACGGCGATGTGGCGGCCCGTCTGTCCGGCGACGAGTTCGCCTTCTTCCTGCCGGATGCCAGTGCCGAAGAGGCGATGGCGGTGGCTGAGCGCATCCGTTCGGAGACGGAGGCTCTCTATCTCGAGTTCCGCGCCGGCAGCGGCGCGACCCCCAACCGTGTGTCGCTGAGCGCGAGCATTGGCGTCGCGACGAGTCCATGCGACGCGGCCGATGCCCAGATGCTGTTCGCCGCGGCCGACCAGGCGCTCTTCAAGGCTAAGGAATCGGGGCGCAATCGCGTGGTCCGCTATGCTCGCTGAGTAGTACCTTCCATCCATGATCAAGTATGCTTCGCGAGTCGTCGGTCCGCTGTCGCTGATCAACCGCGATGCCTGGAACTCGTGCCCGGCAGCGGCCGTGCCCTTCCTGTCATGGGATTTTCTGGCCTTGCTCGAGGATTCAGGTTCAGTCGGGCCGGGAACCGGCTGGACTCCGGCACATGTCGAGGTGTCGGCTGGCGGCCGCCCTGTCGCCTGGGTGCCTGCCTATGTGATTTCCGGTTCGGCCGGCAGTTTCGTATGGGATGATGGCATGGAAGAGGTGGCCGCCTCGATCGGATGGCACTGGTTCCCGAAGCTGGTCGGCACGGTTCCATTCACGCCGGCGCCGGTCTGGAGGCCGCTCGTCCTTCCTGGCCAGGATGAGCCGTCGGTGATGGCGGCCTGTCTCCAGGCGCTTGCCGGGATGGCCCGCGATGGGGGGTTCTCAGGCGTCCATCTGCACTGGGTCGACCCAGTGGTTTCGGCATCGCTCGCATCATTGCCGACCGATACCGCCGGAGCCGGATGGCTGCCGTGGCGCCGTCAGGTCTACCGGTGGGACAACCAGGGGTATGGCTCCTTTGATGACTTCACGGCCTCGTTCTCCAAGAACATGCGACGCAATGTCGCCCGCGACCAGGCCGATGTGGCGGATGCCGGGGTGTCGGTACGGATGATTGCCGGTGAAGAGGCCGGCGCGTCGATGTGGCGGCTGATGTCCGCCTACTACGACCGGACCAATGGAAAATTCGGGCCGTGGGCCGCGCGTTTCCTGGATCGACGATTCTTCGAGCTCGCACCCGGGTACATCGGGCGCATGATTCGCTTCTCGGCTGCCTTCCGCGATGGTTCGCCGCATGCTTCGACCGAGCCGCTCGCCCTGGCCTTGCTGTTCGAAGGCTCCGGTTCGTTGTGGGGCCGCTACTGGGGTTCGGCCATCGATGTGCCGGGGCTGCACTTCGAGACCTGCTACTATGCGCCCATCAGGTACGCCATCGAGGCGCGGCTGTCGAGTTTCGATCCGGGCATGGGCAGCGAGCACAAGGCACGGCGCGGCTTCCGTTCGTTGCTCGCTTCGTCGCTGCACCAGGTCTTTGACCCACGGCTGCGACGGATCTTCGCAGATGCCGTGGCCCGCGCGAGCACCGGCGAGGCGGAGCTGGTCGAGGCGCTGAACGCCGAGCTGCCGTTCAGGCGACGAGCCTAGCGGGCCTTGCCGCCTCGCCTGGCGGAGGCCTTCCTGAACCGTGGCCCGTCCTCGCCAGGCAGGCAGACCCAGCGGCCCGGCGAGCGTTTGTACTCCGTCGCGAATTCCGCCAGGTCAGCCGCCGCGTAGTCGAGCAGGTCATCCGGCTCCCAGCCAAGTTCCAGGGTCGTCTCTTCACCCTCTGCCAGGGCCCGCGTCCATGCGCCCGATACACGTACCAGGTCGAGCGCGGCATCGGAGGCGCCAGGATCGCCCCGAGGCGGTCTGTCCGCGAACGACGCCGCCAGGAAGTCGAGTTGCATGGCTTCTATCGCCGCGTGGCCCGCGTCAGGGCCCGGATCGGGCTGGGTTGCGGCCCAGGTGGCGAAGCTGGACAGCAGCGCGGACGGGCGCATACGCATGAATGCCGCCAGCGGCCTGAACCACATGACCGCGCGCCCGTTCGTGTAGAAGAGGTCGGTGGCGCGTGCCAGGCTCTCCGCCGCGTCCAGGTCGCCCGCGGGAAATTCCGGCGTCGATCTGACCAGGTATGGCGCAGTCGGGTCATGGACAAGACTGAGGCGTGCGGCGTCGTCGGCGAGTGCCGTGCCTGGCAGTACTGCCAGCCTGAATACATCGAGGTGGTTGGGGCCGAGCGCCAGGGCGAAGTCCAGGCTGCGCCTGAAGCCAGCCAGGGTGTCACCGGGCAGGCCATAGATCAGGTCCAGGCCATAGAGTATGCCCGCCTCGTCGAGCAGCCCTACCTTCGCGGCAAAGATGTCCGGATCGATGCTGCGGTTGACGTTGGCCAGTACCTTGGGGTCCGCACTCTGCAGCCCTATCTGGACGGCGCAGTCGATGCCGGCAAGGAGCTCGGCCTGCTTCGCCCCCAGGAGCTCGGCGCGCAGCTCGATCATATACCGCAGGTCGGGTCCCGCCTCCTGGAATACCCGCACCGCGGCGGCCATCCTGCGGGCATCGGCATTGAAGGTGGGATCGAGGACGAAGACTTCCTCGACGCCGGCCTTGCTGAAGCGTTCGACTTCTTTCCGTACGGTATCGAGCGGGAAGTGGCGCAGGCGCGCTGTCCCCTTGGACTCAAAGCAGAACGAGCAGCGGTAGGGGCAGCCACGGGTCAGTTCGAGCGCGGCGCCGCCCCAGCGCGAGGGGTCGAGTGTGCCATCGAGCCATGGCGACGTCAGGCTGGCGGGGTCAAGCAGCGCGGCCCTGATGATGGGCCCCGGGAGCGGGCCGCCCCGCAGCACGGCAGACACAATGTCCACCATCGCGGCCTCGCCTTCGCCTGCCACGATGATGTCGGCGATTCCACCGGCGGCCAGGCGGTCGGGATCGGCGCTCGCGTCCGGCCCTCCGGCCACGATGATGATGCGCGGATGCCCTGTCCTGATCAGGCGCGCCGCTGATTCCAGAAGACGCGAGTTCCAGGAGTACAGCGACAATCCGAGTATGTCCGGCGCCGTCTCCAGAGCCTTCGCGGCCAGAGCTTCGGCACTGTCCTGGGCACTGCCTTCGGCGATGCGTATGCGAATCGATCCTGCCAGCGCCGGCGCAACCTTGAGGGCCGAGGCGACCCGCGCGGCTCCGAATGGCGCGGCCCGTGGACCCGGCTCCACGGCCGCGGTCAGGAATGTGACAGTCAGGGTCGATGTGGCGCTCACGAGCGCCCGCCGGCGTGAGTGAATTTCGTATCTGCCATCGTCGTGCGCTCCATCGTGTCCCCTTGACCGCCACGCCCGTGCGGGGCTTAAGTGTGTCCAGTATGCCCTTCATTCAATCGGTAACGCAAGTCGACGGTTCCACTCTTCCAGCACTGTTCCTGCTCGTCATCATCATGGTCGCGCTGGTGGCTGCGCTCGCGCTGTGGCTCGGGCTGGTACTCGGCCGGCGCTCCGGCCGGCTCGAGGCCGAGCGGCGGTCCAGGGTTGACGAGCTCGCGGCCCGCGATGATGCGGTGCGGCGCTCGAGGGCCGTGCTCACGGGACAGATCGGTGAGCAGCTGGCCCCATACTTTCCGGGCTTCCCCTGTGATCCAGCCGACGCGCGCTTTCTCGGCAAGCCGATCGACTTCGTCGCCTTTCCCGGCGCCTCGAGCGGCGTTCCCGGCGAGGTGGTCTTCATCGAGGTAAAGACCGGGGACGCGCGCCTTTCGGCACCGGAGCGAGCGCTCCGTGATGCGATCGAAGCCGGGCGCGTGCGCTGGGTGGAGTACCGTCTGCCTGTCGGCGGGAAATCCGGGGCCGGGCGATGATCGACGTCTTCATACTCGACACGGAGGAGCGGATCAAGGCCTTTACCCACCCCTACAGGATGAGGCTGGTTCATGTCTTCCGGGAGACACGGCGACCGATGACCGCGACCGAAGTGGCAAGGATCATTGGGGACGGTCCGGGCCGGGTGCACTACCACATGCGCATTCTCGAGGCTGCGGGCATCGTCGCCGTGGTCCGGACCGAGACGGTCAACGGCATCGTGGCGCGTTACTACGAGCCAACGGCGCGGCACTACAGCGTCGCCGACGCGGCACGAGGCACGGTCGGCGGAGAACCCGTCCGTGACGAAGTGGCGCGGATGATAAGCCGGCGCTTCCGTGATGGGCTGCGGGCCTTCCTTGACCGGACGATAGGTGATTCAGAAGGCCGCGCCGACAGTGGAGCCCCGACAGGCTCGGATAGGGGTGACGCGGCATTTCTGTTCGAGCACGTGATCCATTGTACCGATGCGGAATGGCTCGACTTCCGGGAGGCCATTGAGCAGCTTGCCGCGCGTCACGCCGAGCCGCGATCCGGTTCGCGCGCCCGGCGCGTCTTTGTGGCCGGCGCAACCGACCGGCCCGCCGGGTGGCCACGAGCGCCGGAGAAGCCGCGACCGCGACCCGAGCGTGATTGGCCTCCACATCAGCAGCCGGAGCGATGAGGGTCGTTCCTCGAAGCTTGTTACGATCCCGTGCTCATACCATGCATCGTGGTTGCACGCATGGTCCGACACATCCTGGTGCATGGGATGCGCCGTCGCAACAAGCTTCGTGATACTACTATCGACCTTGCCGGTTCGGGAGTGCCCCGCTATACTGCCAGCCATGTTTGATCCACCCGTTGCAGCCAGACACTCGTACCGCGTTGCCATTATTGGGGGCGGCGGAACCGGTGCCGCGCTGGCCTACGACCTGGCGCTGCGTGGTCTCATGGTGACACTCGTCGAGAAGGGCGAGCTGACCTCGGGAACCACCGGCCGCCACCATGGCCAGCTGCACTCGGGCGCCAGGTATGCGGTTGGTGACCGTTCGATAGCCCGCGAGTGCATGGACGAGACGCTGACGCTGCGGCGTATCGTTCCCGATGCCATCGAGTACAATGGCGGCATATTCGCCGCCCTGAGCGATGACGAAGCCGACTATGCCGCGACCTTCATCGAGGCCTGCCAGGAATCGGGGATCCCGGCGCGCGAGGTGTCGGTCGGACAGGCGCGGTCATGGGAACCTGCCATCAATCCAGAGGCACGCCGCACGGTCTGGGTGCCCGACGGCGCGTTCGATGCCTGGCGCGTGCCCATGGCGTTCTTCGCCGCGGCCAGGCGCCTGGGAGCGGTCATGCGGCCATTCACGGAGGCGGTCGGCATCGAGGTGACAGCCGGCAGGGTGCGAGCCGTCATCGTGAGGCCGGCCGGATCGATCCATGACGAGCGCATCGAGTGCGAATATGTCATCAATGCCGCCGGTGCCTGGGCCGGCTCGGTCGGCGCCCTGGCCGGCCTCGACGTACCCATCACTCCGGCGCCGGGCACGATGGTTGCCGTCCGGGGCCGCGTCGCCGACATGGTCATCAGCCGGCTGGCTCCCCCCGGCGATGGTGACATCATCGTTCCGCAGCGTGGCCTGTCGATCATCGGCACGACGCAGCGACGGGTCGACGACCCCGATGTCATCCTGCCCAACGATGATGATGTGCAGTTTCTTCTGTCGCGTGCCGACGAGCTGGCCCCCGGGTTTTCGGCTCGGGTGGTGCACGCGGTGTGGGCGGCGGCACGGCCGCTGGCTGGACGGACGAACGGCGATGGCCGGAACATCAGCCGCGATTTCATGGTGCTCGACCACCAGCCCGAAGGCGTCGCCGGCATGGCCACGCTGATCGGCGGCAAGGCGACGGTCTTGCGCGCGATGGCGCAGCAGGCGGCCGATCATGTATGCGCGGCTGCCGGCTTCAATGAACCATGCCGCACGCGCGATTTCGTGCTGCCTTCGTGGCGCGACTACTACCGGGAGGCGGGCCGATGACCAGGCTGGTACTTCGCATCAGTGATGGCGCCGCCATGAAGGAGTTCCGGGTCGAGGCAGAACCGCACCGTACGGTGCTCGATCTTCTGGAGAGCCTTCGAACGGGCGGCGTACGCGTGCCGGCCTATCGCCACTCCTGCCACCATGGCTCGTGCGGCACCTGCGGGGCGAACATCAACGGGATGGCATCGCTCATGTGCCTGACGCGCGTCAGCGACCTGTCGTCTCCCCGGCCGCGCCTGCCTGGCGGCCCCGCCCTCGAGCCGGTGCTCGATGAAACGGGGGCCGTGGTGGTCGTGCTCGAGCCGCTGGCCTGGATGGCCGTCGTGTCCGGCATCGCGGTTGAGCCAGGCTCCTTCTTCTCCAGTCTCCATATCGATACTGCCTACCTGTCGGGAGTGCCAAATGAGGGCAGGTCGCCGCTGCCTGAGGATCCGGCAGGTGCCTTGGTCGTCCAGCCGCCGGCCTTCTGGAGGCCGCTCGGTCGGGTTCGCTTCGAGGGCTGTATCGAATGCGGCCTGTGCGTGTCGGTGTGCCCGGTCGCGGTGCCGTTCATCGGGCCGGCGGCTCTGGCGGCCGTCAACCGCGAGCGCGAGAAGCGGCCGGAACGGGTGGCCGCCATGCTCGACATCGCCGCGGCTCCCGACGGTGCCGGTCCGTGCGCCAGGCACCTGGCATGCTCCAGGGTCTGCCCGCAGGCGGTCTACCCTGCCAGGCACATTCAGATGCTGCGCACCGCACTGACCGTCGCTGCCGCTGCGGGCAAATAGACGGAGAAGGTTGATCCGACCCCCGGTTCCGATTCGACTTCGACGAAGCCTCCGTGCTGCCTGGCTATCAGATGCACCATCGACAGCCCGAGTCCGCTGCCCTGGTCGGTAGCCTTGGTCGTAAAGAACGGATCGAATGCCTTGGCAAGGGTCTTCTTGTCCATGCCGACGCCCTGATCGGCGACCGAGAGGATCCAATACCTGCCGGACTTCGCCTCTGGGGGCACCGCGCCTTCGTCCATATCCCTGGGGCTGATCGACAAGGTGATTGTGCCGCCTTTCACGGCGCCGATGGGCCGCATGATCGTCATCGAGTGGCCGGCGTTGATGACCAGGTTCAGGATCAGCTGCTCTATCTGTGGGGCGTCGCCGCTCATCAGCGCATCGGTCGGCAGGTCTACCAGCCGCACCCTGACCGATCGATCCATGGTCCTGGATACCAGCTCGGCCACGCGCCTGACCGACTCGTCCAGCCGGAATTGCCCCTTCTTCTGCGGTGTGTCGACGGTGAAAGCCATGAGGCCTCGGACGGAACTCGCCGCCCTCTGGGAGGATTGGTATATCACCTCCAGCTCCCTCGAGAAATCGATGGGCTGTGATCCATCGCCATCGTCGAGGCATGCCCGTATCAGTGATACCGCGCCAAGTATTCCGCCCAGGGTGTTGTTGAAATCATGGGCTATTCCTCCCGCCAGAGAGCCCAATGCTTCCATCTTCTGCGCGTGCGATTGCCGCTGCATCCGCTCGATCGTCAGCGCTGCGATCCGTTTCTGGTCGGTGCTGTCGCGCAGGATGAAGGCCCATATCTCGCCACTGTCGGTCGGAATCGTGAATACGCTGGTCTGCAACCATCTGATCTGTCCGTCGCGGGCCAGAATTTCAAGCTCCACCAGGTGGCCTGGAGCATCGGGGTGCTCCTTCATCGCATCGGTAATCCGATCGGGCATCGAGCCTTGCCGTGCGTCGGGCGGAGTCAGCATCGCCTGTATCGAGTCCATGGACGAACCGATGGCCTCATCGGAACGGATGCCGGTCAGCTCTACGAGCGGAGCGTTCCAGTAGATGATCAGACCTGCCGCGTCGCTGACCATGATGCCATCCAGTGAACGTTCGATGAAGCGATCCATCAGCAACCCCATCACGCGCGGCGAGAATGGCGCCAGGAACGCATAGCGTTCCATCGCTACGTTCACCCCGACGGCCCAGATGCCTGCCCACAGCACCCCTACCTTCGGAAAATCGATTCCCAGCGAGAATAGAATCGTATCGGTCATGAATCCGCCGAGAAGCGATATGGCATGGACGATCACGAAGATTCTGAGGCGTTTCCGCTCCAGAGGAATCCTCGACCTGAGCCAGGTCATGGCGACCAGATACATGCCGATCAGGTTCAGCCCGAGGTAATAGGCGGAGAACGCGCTGAAGCCAAGTCCTGCCCTGATGTCGACCGACCAGTATCCGGCCCTTCGGACCGCACCCATCAACAAGGGCCAAGACAGCAGATAATAGAAGACCAGCGCGGATCCATATACGGCTACCAACACCAGAGCCTTGATGGCGCCCTTCATCGTGCGGGTCGACTCGTTGATCTCCAGTGCAAAATTGACGCCTATCGCCGGGAAGAACGGCCAGCTCCAGCTCAGGGCTCGTGACAGGGCCACGGTAACCTGTGGACTGTCTGCCGCATAGGAGACGGCGGCCTGCAGGGCCCAGGCGGCCAGATCGAGGCACAGCACCGCTGCAAGCCTGTTGGTTATTGCCTTGGGCGACAATCTCCATATGCGGTATGCGCTTGAGACATAGACCACCAAGGCAATCAAGGCCGCCCTGGAGAGCCAGAATGACGAAAATGACTCTCGCATGATGATCTACTCCGAAACGGACAGACTTTCTGAGACGTGGACTACTATACTCCAGGTTTGACGCTTGTAAAGTCGGCACCTGTCATGCCCTGGCCACTCTTGACGCGACCGTGCCGTCCGGGTTATATACTCTCTCACGTTCGGGCCCGGATGGTGAAATTGGCAGACACGCTAGTTTCAGGTACTAGTGCTCGAAAGGGCTTGGGGGTTCAAGTCCCCCTCCGGGCAGAAAGGCTCCCTTTCGGGAGCCTTTTTTATTCTACTTCTATCTACTTATAGTTCTGTTAAATCATTATTATATATACACATACGTAAACCAGTGATCTTCGATAGTCTTTTAATGCCTACTTGTGCCTCTTGAAAAATACTATGCTATCTACTAACAGTATCTACTAACACTACTCTTTTCTCGTTCTATGTTGAAGCGTAGGGGGGCGAAATCATGCGAAAGCCTGAGCCATATACACTTTGTTTGCGTGGAAAAAAGAAATTTGATAAGAAAAGCATGAAGAAACTCATCTTTTATGTCCAATATCGTAACTATGAAGGGAAACAGATTAGCCCTGTTTCAACAGGAGAGACATCAAGAACGGCCGCGAATGCATGGGCAAACTTGAATCGAGATAGGATTCTCAAGAAATCGTATGAACGAACTGGCGATCCATTACAAGAAATCCTCACAGACTTCTACAAGGTAGATAGTAGGATATTGAAGCGGCGGCAGGATCGAGGTGAGCCAATAGGTGAAATACATCGAAAGCATTGTGAAGGCTATTGCAGAAACTATTTTATCCCGTTCTTTTCTGAGAATGGAATTAGGTCTGTTCATGATATTACTCGCCCCATCTTAAGGGAGTTGCAGGATTATCTTAGGGGAAAGCGGCTGACTGCGAAAACAACTAATACTGCTATTTCAGCACTTAGGAAGATATTCGAGTATTTGGTTGATGAAGAAGAGATCGTCAATAATCCATGCCTTGGCCTAAAGCATTTAGCTGAATCTGGGGAAAAGGAAGAACGCGGTGCTTTCCCGCTTGAAGAAGTGAAGGGAGCTTTCAAGCTGACATGGGATGATAATAGATACTACTTACTCTCATTGCTTGGTGCTGGTTGTGGACTAAGGAATTCTGAAATAAACGCACTAAGACCAAGTAACCTGTTTGAGAAGAATGGGTACAGCTATCTGGAAGTCAAGAATGCCTATAACGCAGAAACACAGACAAAGACAGCCGCAGGTCGAAGGACAATCCCTATTCACCCTATAATCGCTGGAAGACTGAAGAAGCATATTGATGCCATGGGATACACAGATACTGACTATCTATTTTGGGAGAGAACGCGCGGATCGGAAGATGTACGCGAGTTGCCACCAAAGGTGTTTTGCGATTCAGTTATATATGCCGCAAAAAAAATGGGTCTTACAGAGAAATATCTGAACGATAACAATATCACTTTCTATGGATGGCGACATTTCTATAACAGCTTGCTCATTACAGCTAACATCAATCCATATAGGGTAAAGATTGTCATGGGGCATTCTCTTGATACTAAGAATGACATGACTGCTAACTATTACAAACAGATTACCGATGATACAGTCCAAATAATCGACGCTGTAAAGATTCTGTTTGAGTGATGTGTACTCAACTTGCTTTCAAAGCCTCTTTGCGAGTTGACTCGATGAAGTTCTGTATATCTCTGATATTGAACCGAAGTACCTTTCCGAATTTGTAGAAAGGTAATCGTTTGGCACAAGTCCAGTTATGTACAGTTTGCCTGCTGACTCCAAGAAGAGCCATTACTTGATCTGTAGTGAGGTAGTCATTCCTGATGGCTCGAATAATCTCATCTGTTGCATTTGATTGCTGGTTATTCATTCTCTGATCTCCCATGCCGATTTCAACGACTCGATTAGTATATCAGGAACATCTCTAAATTCAAGAAACATTTTACTTCACCATGACTTTCATACCGACGCATTAAGAGTGATAAGGAAACGAGTGTTTTATTTCTCCCCTACCAAGATAACCCATAATCAAGGGAGGAATACTAAAATGGATTTTCTAAAAGCTCTCTCTCAAGCCGCGCGAAGCCGCAAGTCTAAGGAGAAAAGAAAGCAAGGCACACGCGCCTACTATTCCAGCGGGACCGTATTCATGTCACGTCTCTTTGGCTTTCACTTGATTCAAGGACGCTATGAGCCCGATCCACGTTTTGAACCAGCTATTCGCACCATCTTCGATCTTCTCGCGGTGGGGAAGACGCTTCCCGAGACCAAGGCCGTACTTGACGAGATGAAGGCTCGTGACTCAAGTAACAATCGCTACTCCTTTGCTCGGATCACCGCCCTCATCCGTCCGATATATGCGGGCTATATCGAGCAACGCGGGAAGCTCGTCGAGGTGAAGAACTTAACTCCAATAGTTACACTTGAAATCTATCGTAAGGCGAAGAAGCAAGTACGGCTGGAAAATAAAAATCTGGTTCCACAATAGGGATGATCTTGGTACCACAACTCATCACGCTTTGCGGTTCGTTGTGGGGGAAATGACAGTATACCCGCTACAAGGCCCTAATCGATTTCAACGTATCTCACCTTTTCGCTATTCATGATAATCTCGAAAGCCCTTGCCGTTTCGATTTCAATCTTCTTCCCCCCTCTTCCAAGAATCTTGGCGAGAATTTTGTTGTCATCTTCAATGAAGCAGATTCGTTGCTTGTCAGCAAGAAAGTATTCATAGTTGTGGCCGTAGAACCATTCAGGAAGGCTGTGCATGAACTTGGCATTGATATAGGCTTGATTGCCTAAACGGAACGAGATCAGTTCTCCATTGCGATGGATTGCTGATTCTGTCTCCCGTGATCCATCTTCTTCAATAAAGGTTGCGCCATGGTTGCCGTACCTGAATGACCACATGCCTTCTTTTTCAATGCTGGTATCCTGCATGCACACATAGTCGCTAATCGGAAAATGGAACTTTCTATTTGCTGGTATAAGTCCGCGACTCAAGAAATTTGTACACAGAGCATTTGATGCAATCAATCCAGCAGATTCTTCGTCATGACATAGGCGCTTAATAAGTCTATCAACGTGTTGAGAAATGAAATCCGGCATTGTAAAGATAGTCCACTTGGTACCACTGAGTTCAGAATTCTCTTCTATTTTTTTTGCCCAATGTGAAGATCGATCCTTGAAGTAGTCGATGGCTACAGTAATCTTCAAATCTTGAAAGAATGACACAATCAGTCGTCGACCTTGAAGCTCGATTGATTCAATCGAATCGTCTATCAGTTCGAGTCTTGCTGATTTCGGTATTTGGGTGAACCATTTCTGGATCGCATCCTTGGTATAGCTACTAATCTCTGGCAATATAGCTTCATGTATAGACTGCATTCCTGATGCCTCGAATATCAAGTTGCTTTCAATGCGTGAAAATGCAATAGATGACCTTTCTATTGTAGAATCCCATGCCAAGAGCGATTTTTCTGCACGGCGGATTGCTTTGCTCGAAAGTGGGAAAGTAAGCGGCTCAGTGTAAGTCTTTTTTGCCGCACGTCGGGTGAAGTACCATGTCATCTGATGATGCCTCAGTCTATATTTCAGCAACTGGGGGCGTGTTAGGTAATCCAGAATGATCGTAAACAGTAGTTCGTCGCTGTGATTTGCTGGTATGGATTTCTGGCTTTTGCATTTACATATCTCTTGTTGTGAATGTAGATATATGTTGGCCTTTGGTTTTATATAGTATTTCTTTTTATACTCAGCACATTTGATGATCCCAGATAGTGGATGGTCTGCCTGTCGCTTGCTTCCTTTGTTTTTGCGCGATTTTCTGTTCAGAAGCCATTGAGCATGATACCAATCTTCTACTGAAACAATGCCATCGAATACCGTCGAGGGAACGGGGCCTTCATCCTTGTCTCGCGTATACCCACCGTACTCAGGTCGCCTTAGTATTTTTTCGATGGTGGTTGCATAAAAACGGTACTCATTTTTCACGCGACTCGATGCTGTCAATGAAGAGGGATCGGCATTGAGCTTGGTCGCGATAGCATTCAATGTCAGGCGCTCATCGAGGAATAAGCGAAAGATCGATGAGATGACCTTTGCCTGTTCTTTGACGATTTCGGTGATTATCCTGCCATCTACATCATATTGCTCATAACCGAATAGAGCATAAGGCTTATTTCGTACCGCCATGAATACTGCATTCCCTCTGTTTCGCGATTAGGATTAAGGCCCTACATGAGTCAGGCTGACGTTTGAAAGATTAGCACATTGATTGATTAGAGTGAAATCGAAGAGGAAAAGGTTGTTTGAATCAAGCGGTATAAAATAGGGTAATACATAATGCATAAATATTACTACAGATAGCAAATAATACACATTTACAATCTATCGATCTGTTATCCTACTTCTCATGAAGCGTGTTGCATCGCCACAAGGTGTTGACGCAGAGGGAGGTAGTGGATGTTGAGGATCATGTGTTCTGAGCGGCACGACCAAATCACTCCCATCTCACACTACGGCCATGGGCAAGATCAGCTTCATGAAGACGGATTAGGCAAGTTTTGCCTACCAACAAATTTGTGAGAGCGAAAGGAGCGCCTGATGAAGATGATTCGTGAACGAGGCAGGATCGAGGTGAATGTGATCGACTGGGCGACGATTTTTGGCATGGTCGAGTTCTACTTCACGGATGAGGAATGCGAGCCGGGCCGCAGGGTTGCCGTGGTCTACGGACCGGAGGGGGATGTGGTAATCGGCGCCGTGGACATGGCGTCCTTACGGGGAACCCCCGGCTTCTTCCCCCCTTCGCCGGTAACAAAGAACATGTTGCCGCCTCCGGGATGGAAGTGGGCATCCTGATCGACTCTGAGGAACCCGAGCGGTGACGGGTAGATCACGGAACTATTCCCCTCGTATGAGGAGAAAAACGATTTGCGGATCAGGAGATTCTATGAAATGGGAAAGCCCGATGGACGCCGATGCAAAGGTGAAGGCCCACTATCTTTACTCGGGAGACACGCCCGTCACAGCATCGGGGCTTACGAAACAGGAACGGAGTGTGCTTCTCGACAGGCAGAAAGGCTATGATGCCAGCGAAGTGTGTATGGCTGATTGGGCGGCGGCTTTCACTGATGCCGAAAGGCGGATGGTTCAGTTCGTTCTCTCTGAAAACGAGCGGCATTACCTTCTGGCGGAGACTATGAACACCATAACTGCTGGGCTTGGAAACCAGCTTGTTAGGAATATCGAAGACACCTTCCTTTATGAAGACCCTCAGTTTCTGTCGCAGGAGCAGGTCACTGCCTTGGCTGAACGGATTCGTGGGTTGAACTACTTCGAGCAGTTGGTACTGATGTACCGAGCGAAGAAGGAATTTGACACAGAGGCTGACGGCTCTGATTGATTGAAGCCCGAGACGTGAGGTGGTTCACGGCGGTATTTTTCTCTGCATGAATGAGAGGCATATCAATGAAGAGGTGCACGGTGAAGAATCAATGCATATCGTCGCTAGAGCGTTTTCAGAATAGCCGACGATCTGAATTTCGACGATTATTTGCCTGTGCCTCTTCAAGCGACTGCCTCGAATATGTTGATTACAGCAATCTGGCAGAGTTGTCTCCTTCCACTGAGGCTGTCCGCAAGATTGTTGGTTCTGATTCTGCTGGAAGGAGGGTTGCATGATCAACCTTCAGGCCGTTATCAGTGCTGTGGATCATAGAACATATGAACGAAGTTACCATGCACTTCGCCGTGCGCGTGAAAGAGACATTGATCTGGATAGAGCAATGAGAATGCTGACATCAAATCTCCTTGATGCATATCCCATGCATGGATCAAATCTGATCCTTGGAATGCGATTGGTGACAGTGATGAGATGCGGAGGAAATATAATCTCCTGTATCTGGGGAGATGCGTATGGGTATATCACTTTGATTACCATACATAGTGGACGGCCACATGAAGAGATGGTTGTTTCGGATGATGACTATTACTACTCAATGAGCGATGCGCGACAGCATGCGGCGTGAGGAGAGTTAATGAGATGATCAGACATGCTGAGGCCAACATGACGACAAAAATAAAATTTGAATCCACGCTTGATCCTGATATACTATTTCCACCAGCGCAAGGAGGCGCGAAGCCATGAAAAATGCATTTGATCTGTTCGTAGCCAAGTAGAACACACTAAGCCAAACACAACGAATGACTCTGAAAAAAACGTATGACGGGTGAGGCATATCCAATAGCAAATACAGTCTGCGTATGTGGACTGAAGTTGATAGATGAGGAGACGAACATGGAAGAGCGATGGGCAATGGTAGATGCGTGTCGGTCTGAGATCGAAGAGCACATAGGGTACTCTCTGACCGATGTTGAGTGGGATGCTGTCGTGGACAATATCTACGATGAGGCAAAAGAGAAATTTTTCGACATCATCGAGGACTTGGTTGAAG
>MTLD01001366.1_pt1 | contig 36298 bp, 30 predicted proteins | sample 1982471 | NCBI WGS metagenome assembly MTLD01 (sample SAMN05712604, study PRJNA340218) | biofilm metagenome | isolation source: sample SPM anode biofilm adapted to -50 mV | place: USA | collected 2012-02-03 | reverse complement strand
CCTTTGTCCGCTCGCCTCTCGGGAGGCGGGGCGCTGTCGCGCCCCGCCTCCCTCAGAACGGGCGAAAAGTGAAGAATCCTGGAGGCTTACTTGCCCCAGAGCCCGGCCTGGAGCTGCTTCATGGCCTCGGCGGCCGTGAGCTTGCCGGTGAGGGCGGCGGCGACCGTGTTCGGCCAGATGGTGCTGATCCATTCGGTGGTGGTGTCGAGGATCGGGAGGATGCCGGCGTAGGGGGCGCCCTCGATGGACACCTTCATGAACCGGTTGTTCTGGAAGAAGGGAAGTTCCTTGACCGTCTTGCTGACGGGGACGTTGCCGGTGACCGTGCACCAGGTTTCCTGGCCCTTTCCGGTCGCGAGGTAGGCCAGCCACTCGAAGGCGGCATCCTTGTTCTTCGTGGACTTGAGCATCACGTTTTCGGTGTCGCCCATCGACGTCCATCTGCCCACGTCGCCGGGGAAGGCGAAAGCCGCGACATCGTCGCCGAAGGTGTCGATCATGCCGGCCGCGGAGCCGATGTGGTGGACCGTCATGGCCGTCTTGCCCGACTTGAAGTTGGCGATGATCTCGTTGAAGCCGTCCATCGGGGCGGTGGGGGGAACATAGCCCTTCTTGAAGAGGTCAATGAAATCCTGCATGCCCTGGATCGCCTGCGGCGTGGTCAGGTTATCGAAGTTGCCGCCGCGCGCCCAGATGAAGCTGCCCCACGGCTCCTGTCCGCCCTTGGCGCCGCGCATGCCGAATCCGTAGACGTCGGTCTTGCCGTCGCCGTTCGTGTCCTGGGTGAGCTTTTTGCAGGCTTCGAGGAACTCGGCGTAGTTCTTGGGAACGGAGATGCCGACCTTCTTGAACATCGAGGGCCTGTAGTAGACATAGAGGACCTGGGTGTTCCAGGGCATCACGTACACGCTCTTGGTGCCGCTGGCGCCGCGCATGGTGTTGTAGAGGCTGGCCTCGATCTTGTCCTTGTCCTTCCATCCGGCGAGGTAGCTGTCGAGGTTGACGAGCAGGCTGTTCGCCGAGAAGAGCGGGGTCGAGGTGAGCTTGAAGGACGAAGTGTCCGGCCCGCCGCCGCCCATTACCGCGCGGAACAGGGTCTCGCTGTAGGCGCCGCCGTCCCAGGGATACTCCTGAACCTGAACCGTGATGCCCTTGCCGTTGGTCGCGTTGAAGTCCGCGGCCATCTGCTTCATCGTGTCCGAGTACTTGGAATTGTCCGCCCAATACCAGTGCGTGATCGTGACCGGCTTGTCCGCGGCGGAAACCGCGAACGTGAAGAGCATCGCCAGGGCGATCGCCGCCATTAGGACCTTTCTCATTTTTCGAACCTCCTTCGAAAATAAAACGACATTGAAGATGGCTAAATAAGGATCTTTGTTCCGTGCCGCTACGCGCGGTCGCCGGCGGGAAAGCGGCGCCGCCGGGCGGCGTCCATGTGGTCCTGCATCGCGGCGGCCGCGGCGTCGGCGTCTTTCTCCAGGATGCAGCGGACGATGCGGTCGTGCTCGCCGAAGGTTATGGCGAAGCGCTCAGGGTCGCTCTCCGCGTAGTCGACGTTCAGCGAGATGATCTGCGGCGTGATGTAGCTTATGAGCGAGAGGCAGACCGGGTTCGCGCTCGCCTTGGCGATGGCCAGGTGGAAGAGGTGGTCCTCCTCCAGGCCGCGCTGGCCGATGCTGGCTTTGGCGCGGAATTCCGAATGCCACTTGAGGATTTCGGTGAGGTCGTCGGGCTTGGAGCGCTCGGCCGCCCGGCGCGCCGCGAAGGTTTCGAGCAGGGTTCGGATCTCGAAGAGGCTCGCCGGCTCGAAGGTCTCGTCGAAGCTCCCGATGCTGGCGATCAGGCCGGAGATCGCCTTGGTCCCCAGCCCGACGACGATGGTGCCCCGCTGCGGCAGCGTCTCGATGAGGCCATAGTGCTCGAGTTTGGCCAGGGCCTTGCGCACGTAGCCGCGGCTGACGCCGAGGGTCTCGCCGAGGGCGCGCTCGGAGGGCAGCTTCATGCCCGCCTTCAATCCGCCGGACATGAGCTGGCCGCGCAGATAGTCGAGGACTTGCAGTTCCTGGCCGGATTTTCCGGCGATTTTGACGTTTGCGGAGCGTTCCACGATCTACGGACTCCTATCTGGTTAACAAGTTTTGGTTAACCAGTTGAGAGTATCGCCCGCTATCGAGGCTTTGTCAAACTTTTTTTTAGGAAATCGCGCGGGGCGCAAAAAAAAAGCGGGGCGCGATGTTCAGTATCGTGGATTTTTCGCGCCCACCGCGCGTCAGGCCCGCCCGAGCCGCTTCACCTCGCGCAGAAGGAGGGTCGAGGTCACCGTCATCGCGAGGAGGTCGGCCGCCGGAAAGGCCCACCAGACGCCATCCACCCCGAAGAGGCGGGCGAGCGTCAGGACGAGGGGGATGAGGAAGAGGAACTGCCTCGTGAGGCTGAGGGCGAGGGCTTCGGTCGGCTTGCCCACGGATTGGAAGTAGGTCGAGCCCGTGATCTGTATCGCGGCGGCGGGCACGAGGAGGACGAGGATGCGCAGTACCCGCGCGGCCGACGCGAGCAGCGCCGCGTCGCGCGTGAAGAAACTGATCGCCACGCGCGGCAGGAGTTCCATGAAGGCGTAGCCGAACAGCGATATGCAGAAGGCGGTGGCGAGGGCGGTCCAAAGGCTCTTCCTGACCCGGTCGAAGCGGCGCGCGCCGTAGTTGTAGCCGGCGATGGGCTGGAAGCCCTGGGCTATGCCGATGATCGGCATTATGACGATCATGTTCAGCTTCTGGATCATGCCGTAGATGGTGATAGCTTCGTCGCCGCCGTACTTTCCGAGCGTGGTGTTGATCAGCAGGACCAGGACGCCCAGCCCCGCGGACTGGACGAAGGAGGGCAGGCCCAGGGCGAAGCTCTGGCCGAGGATGGCGGGCTGCACGCGCAGGTTTTCCCGCCTGACGGGGACGATGGTCTTGCGCCGGAAGTACATGCCGAAGAGGTAGACGCAGGAGGCGAACTGGCTGATCACGGTGGCGATGGCCGCGCCCGCGACGCCGGTATGGAATCCAAAGATGAAGAGGGGGTCGAGCACGGTGTTGAGCAGGGCGCCGATCACCATGCCGACCATGGCGGCGCGGGTGTTGCCCTCGGCGCGGAGGAGGTTGCTGGCGCACATCGACAGGGAGAAGAAGAAGAAACCCGCGCCGACGATGCCCGCGTACTGTTCGGCGTAGGGCATGGTCGCCTCGCTCGCCCCGAAGAAGGCGAGGATCGGATGCATGAAGAGGAAGAGCGCGGCGACGAGAACGGCGGTGATGACGGTGACCGCGGTCAACGCCGTGCCGAGGGCTTTCTCCGCTTCCTCGGGCCGCTTCTCGCCCAGGCGCCGGGAGATGATCGAGGCCGTGCCGACGCCGATCGCCTGGGCGAGCGCCGAAACGATGGTCTGTATCGGAAAGACGATCGAGAGCGCGGCGATGGCCAGGGGGCCGACGCCCTGCCCCACGAAGATCGTGTCGACCACGTTGTAGAGGGCGTTCACCATCATGCCGATGACGGCGGGGAGGGCGAGCTTCACGAGGAGGGGGAAAACGGCGTCGTTCTCCATGTAGGCGGTCTTGCGGGTCGTGTCCATCATGTCCTTGTACGCGCCCGCCTTAAAAGGCGGGAAACTTCAGCGGAGGTTTGCGAGCGTGGGGCTTTCGCCCCGGGATGATAGCATCGCGGGGCGGCCTTGTTCAAGTTTGGCACGGACCGGCGCGCCGGAGAGTCTATTCGAAGGAGAGATCGTCGACGTAGGCCGTGTAGCCGCTGTAGTACTGTGGATATTCTAGCGTGAGGGCGCGGCATCCCGCGGAGAGTTCCACAGTGTATTTCTCCCAATCGGGACCAAGGTACGCATTCAGCAGGGGTGTCCCCGCGTCGCTGACCGTCAGATAGCTATGTTCGCCTGGCCCGGTGTTCTTCGCGTAAAAGGTCAAGGTCGCCGGCGCGTCGAGGCGAACCGGAGCAAGGAGCGCGGCCTTGCCCGCGGCGGCGGCAAGGCTGAGCGAACCCGATCCCGAGCGGGAGGTTGCCGAGGAAAACGTCGCATTGCCGGCGCCCAGCAGGCGATATCCAGTCGAAGCGAGCCCCCCGCCCTCGAAGCCTTCGGCGGCAGGCTCCACAAACCGCAGTATGGCGAGATCGCTCAACCTAAAGGCGGGCATATACACGGGATTGAACTTGAAACGATGGACGCCGGCCGTCTTCACCGCTACCACGTTGTCATACCAGCCTTCGGTCGAAGCCTTCCATGGGCCGCAGGACTGCTGGATATCATCAATGGCGAAGCCCGGGCTCCCCCCCGAAGTCTTGTAGCACAGGAGGCAGGGACAGGAGATGGTTCCTTTCAATTCCGCGTAGAGTCCGGAAAAGGAAGTCGTGGCTGGGAATTGGATCGCATACCCTCCCCCCGCTCCTCCATCGAGGTCGAGCACGTCGCTATGGTTCCATCCGTAAAAAAAGGACCATGCGGCGTCCGCCACCACGTCGGTGAAAGCGGTCCGCACCTTCGCGAAATGTCTGACTGGAGACCAGAAGCCCCAGAATCCCGAACGCTTCCACCTAACCCGCCAATACCAGTTCCCGTCGGCAAGGGCCGCGGCGGGAGTGTAGGTCGGCGCCTGCAGGTCGACTATGTCCAGAACAATAGTCTCCATGTTTTGATCGCTGGAAAGCTGCAGCTCGTAAGCCTCGACTCCCGAGACCCCGGGCCACATGAATACAGGTTCGCCGAAAAGAAAGCCGTCGCTCTCGGGGCTGAAGGCCGCGGGCAAATAGCTGAGGCTGAAGTCGTCGACATAGACGACCGACCAGATGCTTTCCAGCTTCAGGGTGTGCCGTCCCGAGGGGATGTCGTAGGTTTGGGCGACTTGATCTCCCTCGCCCCAGGAACTGGCGTAACCGACTTGAACCCCGTCGATTGTAAAGACGAAGGATGAATCGAACTTGCGAACCAGGCGGAATGACGCGTCCTCTTCAGGCTCGACCACGAGGCTGAGGCTCTGATTCATCGGGATCTTCATCGACCAGGAGCCGCTCGCGGCCCATTCTTTCGTCAAGGTGCCTTGCCCTTGATAAAGGTAGACCAGGGAGAGCGACCCGTCGTTGTCCTCGAAGTCGTCGAAAAAGGTGTCGGAATTGCCGATCTTGACGGCTTGGTAGGCGCGCTCGGAGAGTATCGGCGAGCAGGAAGCGGCGCAAAGCAGGACGGCGAGGCCGAGAACAAAGCGCGCAGCGCAAGGAGAAAGTCGCAGGCAAAATAGGCAGACGCGCCGGGCTCCTCCCCGGTTCCGGGCAAATCCATGTTTTTTCATGTTTTATGCTCGGAGTATACCCTCTGTTGGGGAGGGCGTCGAGTAAAAATATTTCAGCGCCGCCGAGTGCCGGCGATCAGCGTCCACCCGACCGAAACGAGGATGGCAAGCAAAGCCGCGCAGGCGGCGATCCATACCGGCGCCGAATATGCCGCGTCGACTTGGACGCGCTTGATCACGATGCCGAGATATGCCCATACGATGACGAGCGGCGCGGCGATCTGGCGCTTGCCCAGTGAGAAGTCCAGGGCGACGAGCAGCCCCGCTCCGATCACCACGACCGTCCAGATCCTCGGATCGAGGCCGAAACCGTTCCAGCCCGCCCTGACGAGGAGAGCCGTCGCGTTGGCGATGGTGGCGACCGAGATCCAGCCCAGGTAAACCCGCAGCGGCGCGGTCAGGAAGAAGCGCCGCGAGGGCTTGATGTCCCGGTCGGCGGCGAGGGGACCGCCTGCTGCCAGCTTCGCCTGGTTGCCATCCTCCAAAAGGATCAGAGTGGCCAGGATCACGAGCATGAGGGCCATCGAGACCCAGATGAGCCGCCAGTGCCAGGCGAAGATCCAGCCGGCGTTGGCCGCCGCGTTGACGAGGAAGAGGATCGCGTCCGAGCGGCTCCAGGCGGCGCGGCCCGAGGGCAGCCTTCCCGGCGCCGCGGGCTTCGCGGCGAGCCTCGCCTCGGCGATCGCCGCGGCGACATAGCCCGCCAGCAGCAGGTAGATGACCCCCCAGATCGCGAAGGTGAGGCCCGCGGGCACGAAGAGATTGGGGATTTCGTCGGAAAGGACGCCGGTCGAGACGCCGTTGAACGGAAGCGCGTTGGCCAGCCCATTCACGGCGATCACGCCCGCGAAGGCAAGGGCGTCGAGCGCGGCGAGGGCGACTGGCGCCGGACCGGATAAGCTTTTCTTGGTTGCCATGGGCCACCTCCAGTTACTTTTATATATTCACCCTACAATGTATAAAAGCAAGGAGGCGGCCGGCAACCGACGAAGCCCGCGCGTGGCGGCGGAACACTCCGCCTTGCAAAGCGGGAGGCTTACGCCTTCCCCCCCGATCCGCACATGCGGATTTGGTTGGCGATCGCGTCCTTCATCTTCTGCTTTGATTTTGAGAGAATGAACATGAGATCGAGGTTGCCCGGATTCTCTTCCAGCGTCTTGGAAAGCTGCGTAATGCAGGCATGCCGGACGACGGTGCTGAAATTGATCTTCGCCACGCCGAGCGAGATAGCCTGCTTGATATCACCTTCTGGAATTCCGGTACCGCCATGGAGAACGATGGGGAGCTTGACCGCCGCCCGGATTTTCTCCAGCCTGGGGAAATCGAGCTTGGGCGTGCTTTTATAGAAACCGTGCACAGTGCCAATGGCGGCCGCGAGGCAATCAATGCCCGTGCGGCTGCAAAAATCGAAGCTTTCAACCGGGTCGGACAACAGCTCCTCGGGGACCGCGTCGCCCTGGTTGAGCTCCTCGCCGCCGATACGTCCGATTTCTCCTTCCACCGTAACGCCGAGGATCTTGCAAACATCGACGATGCGCTTCATCGTGGCGACGTTCTCCTCGTACGGCAGTTTCGAGCCGTCGAACATTACCGACGTGAAGCCTGCGCGGACGCAGCGCATGGCCGATTCGAAGCTCGATCCATGGTCCAGATGGATGGCAATGGGAATATCGTAGCCAGCCCCGATGCTCTTCACCATCTGGACGAAATTCGCATGGCCCATGTAGGCGCACTCCGAATCCGCGGCCTGCACGATCACAGGAGAGCGCGACTCCGCCGCCGCTTCGATCACCGCTTGGATGTACTCCATGTTGTTGACATTGAACGCACCCACGGCGTAGCCGCCGGCCAACGCGCCATCCATCAATTCCTTCATCGATACAAGTCTCATCTCTTACTCCTCGAATTCGCTGACGCGATCACAATAAGTGCGCGTTTTCAAGATCGATATTTAGGAAGGCGGCCTCGCCTTCATTGAATACGCGGCGGTTTCGGGGATTGAAGTCATGCACCTTCAACGTGGAACCCGCGAGCTCGACCACATAGTCCTGGTACGCCCCCATGAATGTCGAAAAGAGCACCTTGCACGGGAAAATCCCGCGCTCCGCGACCTGAACCGCCTCCGGACGAACGACAAAGCGGCAGGCCGCTCCCGTTTGTTTCGTTCCGCTATAGGGCACCGACACGATCCGATCAAGGACCGAAACTTCCGCGGCACCGTTCCTGTTGGCTGCGATCTTCCCGTCGATAAAATTCGCCAGCCCAATGAAGTCGGCCACAAATTCCGAGCTTGGTCGATAATATACGTCGGCGGGCGTGCCAACTTGTTCGATGACGCCCCCCCTCATGATGATGACTCGGTCTGAAAGGCTCATGGCTTCTGACTGGTCGTGCGTGACATAGATCGCGGTTATGCCGACTTTTTTCTGGATCTTGCGTATTTCCGTACGCATGTAGACGCGGAGCTTCGCGTCGAGGTTGGAGAGCGGTTCGTCGAAAAGCAGCACTTTCGGTTCCATCACGAGCGCTCTGGCAAGAGCCACGCGCTGCTGTTGGCCGCCGGAGATCTGCCCGGGGTTCCTCGCCTCCAGGCCGCTCAAGCCGACAAGCGCGATGATCGCCTTAACCTTCTCCTTGATCGTCGCGGAAGGGAGCTTTCTGATCTTGAGGCCATACGCAATATTGTCAAAGACATTGTAATGAGGGAAAAGCGCATAACTTTGAAACACCATCGCCGTATCCCGCTTTTCAGGCGGGAATCCAACGATGTCTTCATCCCCGAGGAAAATGCCGCCTTCGGTCGGCGTCTCAAACCCCGCAACCATGCGGAGCGTCGTGGTTTTCCCGCATCCGGATGGTCCTAGAAGCGTTACGAATTCCCCGGGAGCGATATCGAGGGAGATGCTGTCGACCGCCTTCATCTTTTTGCCGTCGGCCCCGACGAATTCTTTTGTGACCTTGCTCAGTCGTACACCGGCTGCGCTGCTCATTCGCTGACTCCTTTATCAAGCATCGTTTTGCCGCCTCCCATCTTTTTGACGACAGCTTCCATTGAAAAGAGGGCTGTACACACCAGGATGACGAGAATGGTCGAATAGGCGGCCGCGGCTCCAAAATGGCCACCCTCTACCTGGTTCATTATCTGCGGCGTTATCAACTGGTGTTTGGCGGTCTTGAGGAACATGACTGAGCTCGTCGCAGTCATGCTGCGCACGAAGCTGTAGGTGAGTCCGCTCAAGAGCGCGGGTTTTATCAGGGGAAGCGTGACCGTGCTGAATACCTTGCGGCTGTCCGCGCCGAGATCCGAGGCAGCCTCCTCGATCGACATGTCTATCTGCCCCAGCGCCGCCACACCTGACCGCACTCCGACCGGTAAGCTCCTGATCACGAAGACGCAGATCAAGATGAAGGATGTTCCGGTGAAGAGGAAAGGCTTCGTGTTGAAGGCAAGGACAAAGCCGATGCCCGTCACCGTTCCCGGCACCGCCATGGAAAGAAGCGAGGAGAATTCCATGAACTTGCGGCCGACGAACCGTTTCCGTATCAGGAGGAAGGCGATCACCATCGCGAGCATGCCCGTGACAGGCGCGGCGATCGCTGCGAATTTCAGCGAGTTCACGAAGGGATCGAAGCCGAGATTCAGAACATATTTGAAGTTCTTGAGCGTCAGCGAGTAATCGAACCCCCAAAGCTTGAAGCATGCCCCGATGGGAATGAACAGGTACATTCCCAGGACCACGACGGTGATCGCCGCGCAGAAAATTTCCGCAGGAAGCACAGCGCGGAGACTTGATATGGGCTGCCGTTCCCGGGCGGACTTGCCCGATACGGTCACATAGGACTTGCGCTCAAGAATGTACTTTTCCACAAGGAAGAGCGACACTGAAATGAGCATAAGCGTGACCGCAGTGGCGCTTCCCACAGCCATGTCATAGTTGCCAATTGCCTGGAGATAGATCTGAGTAGCCAAGGTGGTATAGTCGCCGCCTATCACCATGGGGTTGGAGAAATCGGCGATTGCTTCGATAAAGGTGATCAGGAATCCATTCGCAATGCCCGGAAGCATCAGGGGGAGTGTGACCGTCGAGAATACCTTCCATCGCGACGCGCCCATGTTCTTGGCTGCCTCTTCAAGCGACACGTCGATATTCTGGAGCAAGCCCTTGAGCATCAGATAGGATACGGGGAAAAACGTCATCACTTGTACGAGGACGAGTCCCTTGAATCCATAAACATTCGCGTTGCGGATGCCAAGAAGCTTGTACGTGATGAGTCCTCGTTGTCCGAGAAGCATGATCAGGGAGAGCGAGAGGACGAACGGCGGAGAGATGATTGGCAGGATCGAAACGAAATTGAAGAGCTTCCTGAAGCGCGTCTTATAATAAACGTTGGTGTAGGCGAAGATGAAACCGATCAGGTTGGAGAAAAACCCCACGACCACCGCTAAAAAGAGCGAATTTTTCAGCGCAGGAAGAAAGCTCGAGGTGGAAAGCGCGCGGAGATAAACGGAGAGCGTCAGCCTGCCATCGACGACAAGGCTCTCCTTGAAGAGCGAGAACAGCGGATACACCATGAATAGCAGTAGCGCCGCAAGAATAGCGGCGATGGCGGCCAGAAGCACAGGATCTTTCCAGAGCTTCTTCATATTGCTCATTGAGCCGAGCGAGGCCTGAGGCCAATTTCTCATCCCGGGTTTCCTTGAAAATCCCCTGGTGGCGAAACATGGCGCCGCCAGAGGGGATTCGGCAGGGAAGGAATGCTCCCCTGCCGCAGCCAAACGATGCGAGCCTTATTTGCCCGTCATGACGTGCCACTTCTCGACAAGTCTGTTCCTGTTGGCACCGGCCCATGCGAGGTCGTAGTTAATCGTCTTCGTGCCCTTGAGGAAGGAGACTTCCTTCGGGGGATTGGCATCGGGGTTCGTGAGGAACTGGAAAGAACCTACGGTTTGCCCGATTTCCTGGGCATCGGCGGTGAGGCACCAATCCACGAACATCTTCGCGGCTTCTTCCTCTTTGCTGCCCTTGATGATTCCAACCGCGCCGATCTCATATCCAGTGCCCTCGGAGGGGGCGGAGAGAGCGAGGTCCTTATAGCCTTGCTGCTGGTACTTCACGCCGTCATGGAGCATACCGATCGCCACGCCGATCTCGCCCATGCACGCCATCTGCGCGGGACCGCCGCCGCTCTTGGGATATTGCTTGACGAGCCCATCGAGCTTTTTGAGGTAATCGAAGGCTTTCTCCTCGCCCCAAAGCTGCGTGAGCGTAGCCACGACATTGTAAGCGGTGCTCGAGGAAGCCGGATTGGAGACCGCGACCTGTCCTTTCAGCTTGGGGTTCAGGAGATCCGCCCAGGATTTGGGAACCTCGACTCCAATATCCTTCAGGACTTGCTTATTGCAGATGAAGCCGAGATAGCCGGTATAGATGCCATACCAGTAGCCTTCGGGATCCCGGAAGTTCTTGGGGATCTGGGTGGTGCCGACGGGCGAGTTGTACTGGAGCAGGAGCCCTTCCGCCTTGGCGGCGATGTAGGAATCAGCCGCTCCGCCATACCAGATCCCAGCCTGAGGATTGTTCTTCTCCGCCCTTACCCTGGCGTAGATCTCGCCGCTCGAGAGATGAATCATGGATGTTTTGATTCCGGTGGCCTTTTCAAATGCCTTGCAGGCGAGGCTGGCGTGGTCCTCGAACATCGCCGCGTAGACGGTGAGCGTCTGGGGCTTTTTTGTCTGCGCAAATGCTGCCATCGCGGCGAGAAGCATCAACGCGACGGCGACAGTCGTCCTTCTCTTCATATTCGCACTCCTTTCATTCTATATGCCGCCACGACGTGGCGGCGCAATTACAGTTTGCCGGACGAACCGCACTGGACTATCGCGGTCCTTACAGTTTCCTTGAAGGCGAGTGTCCCCGCCTTCATGAGCTTGGTGACGCTGACTGCGTCGGGATTCGCGGCTAGGTACTCTTTAACCGCATCGATGAACGCCTTCTTCGTCACCGTCGAGAAATTTATCTTCGCGATTCCCAGCGAGATGGCCCTGGTGATCTGCTCGTCGGGGATGCCCGTACCGCCATGGAGGACTAGGGGGATATTGACCACGTTGGCTATCGCGGCGAGCCGATCGAAATCAAGCTTGGGAGGGAATGGATAGAATCCATGGGCGTTTCCGATCGCCACGGCCAAGCAGTCGATCCCGGTGGCCTCGACGAATTCCGCAGCCTTCGAGGGATCGGTCATATAGTCGTGCTCAATGAGATCGCCCAACTCTGTCGTCTTTCCTATTGTGCCCAATTCCGCTTCCACCGAGACGCCGGTGGCGCGGCCGAGCGCCGCCACCTTCTTTGTCGATTCGATGTTCTTCTCGAAGCTCAGCGCCGATCCGTCGAACATGACCCCGGTAAAGCCGCCGCGGATACATTGCGCCGCGAGTTCGTAGCTGTCCCCGTGGTCCAAGTGGATTGCCGCCCTCACGTTGAGATCGCGTCCGACAGCACGCACCGCCGCCGCGAGGCCCTGGACGGTGTTATGCCGGGCCTCGCTCGGAGCGGCCTGCACGATGATGGGGGATGAAGCCTCCGCCGCCGCCTCGAGCACGCATTTTACATTCTCGAGGTTGCAGCAGTTGATGGCGCATACCGCGTACTTTCCGGCGCGCGCGTCAGAAAGCAATTCTCCCAATGAAACAAGTGTCATAACAATACTCCTGTCGCGGCGCATTGAAGGCGGGCCGCGCGCGATCGTCCCGCTTCCCGCAGGGCGTAGCGCAACTTAAATTGCCTGGCGAAGCATCACAGGACGACGTCCCGAGACTTCGATATCTTGAAGAAGAGCAAGAGCGAACCTACGGTGAACGCCGTCAGAATCGTCGCGACGGCCGCAGCCGGCCCCTCGGTTCCCCGCGACACGAAAGTGTAAATCCCCAAAGTCAGCGTTATCGTTCTGGCGTTGTAGAGGATAATGGACGTTGAAAGTTCGGTGATGATCGTAATCCAGCTGAGGATTCCGCCCGAGACGATGCCGTTCGACATCATCGGAACCGTGATCCTGAAAAAGGTCTTGAGCTTGCTCGCGCCGAGGCTGATCGACGCCTCTTCTGTGGACAGCGGAATCTGCTGCAGGATGGCGACGCTGCTCCGAATCGTGTACGGCAGCCTTCTTATGCACATCGCGACTATCATGATAGCCGCCGTTCCCGTAAGGACGAGGGGAGCCTTGCTGAAGGAGAGGACAAGCGCAATTCCGACGACCGATCCGGGAATTATATACGGTACCATCGAGAGCGTGTCGATCGCGCTGTTGATGAAGGAGCGTCGGCGGACGACCAAGTAGGCGATGAGCGCCGCTAGCAAAATGATGATGACAAGCGAAATGCCGCTGATGACGATGGTGTTCGGAATGGCGGATCCCATCCTCTTGAACGCCAGCTTGTAGCTGTTGAGGGAAAAGCCCTTTTCAAATACGGACCCCGATCCGGAAGTCTTCAGGAACGATGTGTACACGATATACACTTGCGGAAGCATGGATATCGCCACGAGCCCATAGGCGTAGATGTGCATTGCAATTCCTAGGATCCCTTTGGGTTTCCTGCGCTCGATCGGATGCATAGCGCTCATGGAGAAGCGGTAATGGTTGGCCAGATACTTCTGCGCAATGAAGACGACGGCGGTTATCGCGATGGCGATGACGCTGATGGCGGCCGCGAAACTGTGGTTGACGCTGGTCTCGCCCACGTATTGCTTGTAGATCTCTACGGGAAAAGTCCTGTAACCCTCGCCGATGAGCATCGGAGTTCCGAAATCAGCCAACGCGCGCATGAACACCATGAGCGCCGCCGCCAGGATCGACGGCATGCAGAGCGGCGCTATCACCCTCCGGAATCTCCGCATTCCGGAACATGCAAGATTCTGCGAAGCCTCGAGAAGCGAATTATCTATGCCGCTCAACGCCCCGGAGACGTAGAGAAAAACAAGCGGGAAAAGCCGCGTTGAAAGCACCAGGAGAATTCCCTTGAATCCATAGATGCTGGGAAGCTCGAGCCCGGTTGCCGATTCGAGGAAGCGAGTGATCAGCCCCGATCTCCCCAGAAGCAATATCCATGAGTACGCGCCGATGAAAGGCGCCGACATTGAACACAGGATGATCGCGATTTGTAGGAAATTCCTTCCTCTGATTTCATACATGGAATAGAAATAAGCGAGAGGAATCCCCAGCAGAAGTGAAATCCCGGTAACAGCGAACGAGACTTTAAAGCTGTTGAAAAGCGTCTCCGAATAATATTTGTCGCCGAAAAACTTACTAAAATGCATCAGGCTGAAGGAGCCAGAGTCGCCCTGCACCGATTCCTTAAGGATGCTGAACATTGGATAGGCGAGGAAGATCAGGTAGAGGGCGAGCGAGCCAAGGCTGACCGCGCTCCAGATTTCCAACCGGGACTTCGACAGCTTCATTGAGCCGACTCCGAAGGCGCGCGCGCGCTCGGCGAGGAGATTCCCCGCAACGAAAGGTTCGTGCCGCCATCAAAACTGAATACATTGATTTTCTCGAGCTTCAGCCCCAAACGAACCTTTACGCCACGCCGGATATTCTCATCGACGGTCGATTCCCTGATGATCTCGACTTCCTCGCCGGATTCAAGCCTCACGAAATAATGCGTCGTTAGCCCGAGAAACACGCTCTCCTCGACGACTGCGGGAATCCCATCGCCGCCATTTTCCATAATGACGAATTCCTCGGGGCGCACCGATGCCCGCACTTTGCCATGATCGGCTCCCGAGCCGGCTATTCCAAGGACCTCCGCCCTGAACCCACAGGGAAAACTCAATATGGCTTTGTCCCCAGAGCTGCGGACCTCGGCGTCGAGGACATTGGTGCGGCCTATAAACGTCGCCACGAAGAGGTTGGAAGGCCGCTGGTACAGCTGGCGAGGCGTGCCCACTTGCTGGATCACGCCGGCCTTCATCACCGCGACGCGGTCGGAAATGGCCATCGCCTCTTCCTGGTCGTGGGTCACGTAGACGGTCGTAATTTTCAGGCTCTCCTGGAGGTCGCGGATCACCTTGCGCATCTCGACGCGGAGCTTCGCATCAAGATTGGAAAGCGGCTCATCCATTAGCAACACGTCGGGTTTGACGACGAGAGCCCTTGCCAGCGCGACTCGCTGCTGCTGGCCGCCCGAAAGTCTTTCGGGAAGTCGTTCGGCGTATTCCTCAATCTGCATCAGCTTGAGGAATCGATTGGTCTCCGCGGCCACCTCCTTGCGCGGACAGTCGCGATTCTTGAGGCCGAATTCAACATTCTGACGTACGGTCAGGTGCGGGAAAATGGCATAATTCTGGAAGACCATGCCGATGTTGCGCTTGGCCGGATCCATGGCATTGATCAGCTTGCTTCCGAAATAGAACTCGCCGCCATCAATGGCGTTGAAGCCAGCGATCATGCGCAACAGCGTCGTTTTGCCGCATCCCGAAGGCCCCAGGAGGGTGAAGAACTCACCCTCCTGAATATCAATGGAGAGATCGGGGATGATGGTGCTGTTTCCATATCTCTTAATCGCGTTCTTGATGCCTATGCGGACACTCATCATCCTCTTCCTTTTTCTCTGCCGCTCTTTAGTTGTTTTTCGCCCAGATTTTCGCGAAACGCTCGAGGATTTCCTTCTGGTGCACGGCGATATATTCCAAATCCTCGGGAACAGTCTTCATCTTCGAAAGCGGCGTCAGGTATTTGCTCGTCGTGGGAATATTCGTATTGGCATGCCTGGCCTCGGATCCCGCCCACAGCTTCTGCGCTTCATCCGAAGCCAGGAAGTCGATGAAGAGCTTGGCGTTCGTCATGTTCTTCGCACCCTTGATGATGGCGGAGGCGAAGGGGGAGTTGGTCGTGCCTTCGACGGGGTAGACCACCTCAACGATGTCGCCCTTGCCTTCCTTGATGTAGGTGACGCAAGGCGCCTCGTAGGTCAGGCCGACGACGTACTCGCCGTTAAAGACTCCCTTGTAGACGGCCGAGGAGCTGGTCGTGATGACTCCGCCGAGATTCTGCACGAGTTTATCCATGTAATCCCATGCCGCCGGGCTCTGGTAATCGCCGTTGCCCATCACGACCAGCATGGTCGTCAGCTGGCGCCAGGCGCTTGAACTCGCGGCCGGATCGGCGCTGATGATCTTTCCTTTGAGCGCCGGGTTGAGCAGGTCCTTGTACCCCTTGATCTGGACGCCGAGCTTGGCGGCAAGTTTCCTGTTCACCAGGAGGTTGACTACCTGGGTCGTTGTCCAGGTGAGCTTTCCAGTTGTGTTGCGGAAACCTTTCGGAAAAGCCGCGTCGTTCGCCGCAACGTAGGTTTCCAGCAGGTTGCCCATGCTGAGGAAATCGGAATAGAGAAGTCCGCCGAACATCACGTCGCCCTGGGGATTCGCCGCTTCAGCCTTGATCCGGCTCTTCAGCTCTCCGGCGCCGCCCTGGACGAGATCGATCTTGATATTGTATTTGCTGGTGAACGCGTCGACGATCATGTTGTATTCATCGTCGTACACGGTGGAGTAGAGCACGAGCTTGCCCGACCCCGTCTTGCCCTGAGCCATGACCAGGGGAAGCGCGCACAGCAGGCAGAGCATCAATGCCACAGAACGTTTCATAAAATCCCTCCTTATGGGAATGTGAACGTTTTCGCCGTCCGGATTTCAAAAAACTAGCATGGGTTTCAATACCTGTCAACTTTTTTATTTGACATGAAACTAATTTCATATTACGATGCGGTACACAAGCCAAGATGAAGACGCGTTTTTTGACAATCTCGGCACCAAAGGAAGGCATTATATGGAGCTGCAGAATTTTACGGCGATGCTGCGGGAAGCGAGAGAGCGCCATTATACGGTAGCCGCCCTCAACACGCTTAATATGGAGACAGTGCAAGCTGTGACAGCGGCGGCAGCCGAGGCCGCATCGCCCGTAATCGTTCAGATATACCATAAAGATCTCGCCTTCGCCGGAGCGGGCTACATCGCCGCGATCGCCGCCGAAGCCGCCCGGGAAGCCTGCTACCCCATCTGCCTGAGCCTCGACCATGGGCAGAGCTTCGATCAGGCCATGGATTGCATGGCTCACCACTTCACCGGCGTCATGATCGATCTCTCAACATCGGATTTTGAACGCAACATCGCAGATACAAAGCGGGTCGTCGCGGAGGCGAGGGCGCGTGGGGTGTCGGTCGAGGCCGAACTGGGGAAAATATTCAGCGCCAAGGAGACGGCCTGCGTGCGCAATTCGGCGATGACAGACCCCGAGGCGGCGGCGGTTTTCGCCGAAAAGACGGGCGTCGACGCCCTCGCCGTATCAATCGGCACGGCTCACGGCCTCTACGCCTCGGCTCCGGTGATCGATTTCGAAAGGCTTGAGAAAATAATACGAATCTGCCCCTGCCCCATCGTCGTTCACGGCGGTTCCGATGTCCCCGATGAGCAAATCAAGGAGATGGTTCGCCTCGGCGTCGCCAAGCTGAATATCGGCACGGATCTCATGATGGCGTTCAAGCGATCGCTTGCCGAAAGCCTCGCAGCAGGCCCCGGGGTCTCCACCAGCCTCCTGCTTTCGGAAGCCCGCAGGAAAGTGCAAGAAATGGCCGCGCACAAGTTCGAGCTCTTAAATGCGTACAGGGTTGGGTGATAGTATCCCAAAGCAAGGAAGGTGAATCTTGACGAAATCAGATATAGCGAAGACCCCCCAATGGGAAGTCCGTCTCCGTTCGATCTATGGCAAGCTGGGCGGCACGGAGCGGAATGTCGCTGATTTCATCCGGTCGCATTCTGACAGGATCCTGGAGCTTTCGATAGCGGAAATTGCCGCGGGCGCCAAAGTGAGCGAATCCACGGTCGTCAGGTTTTGCCGCCATCTTGGATATCAGGGGCTCAAGGATTTCAAGATCAGCTTCGCCCAAGAGTCGGATACCCATGCCGAATCTATAGACGGCGCGGTAGATTGGGAAGACTCGCTCTCCGACGTGAAGGCGAAAGTATTCCTCGCCAGCGTGAAAACACTTCGGGATTCGATGAATCTCATCGATGACCGAGAGTTAGATCGAGCGATTGAAGCCTTGGCCAAAGCTAAAAATATCGACATTTTCGGTCTGGGAGGGGCAGCGCCCGTGGCGACGTACACGCGGCACCAGTTCATGAAATCCGGCGTGAGGACCAATGTCTATTCAGACGGCCAGTCGCTCCACCTCTCGATGCTCCAGTTTTCCAAAGGCGATGTGGCGATCGCCATCTCCTGTTCCGGCGAGACGAAGGAAGTCCTCGACGCGATGCGCTGGGCGAAGAGCCAGGGCACCACGATCATCGCCATCACCAATTTCCCGGAATCCCAGCTTGCGCGCCTCGCCGACATACGCCTGATAAACACCTGTGGACGGTTGTTCCGAAGCGACAGCGCCTCTCTCTCCCGGCTGGCGCAATGGACTACCATCAATACACTTTATCTGGGGCTTACCCTTCGCATGGGAAAGGATCGAGGCGAAAGCCTCTCCAGCAAGAACCAGGCAGCCCGAAATTTCGGCCAGAACTCCGCCTCCGACACGGCGCATCGATAACAATGGGAATTCAGCGCATGCAACCGGATGTCATCGGCATCGGGCATCTCTGCTACGATCATATTTCAATTATCGACGGTTACCCGCCCGAAGACACTTCGAAGCATATCGACGAGATGTTCAACCAGCCCGGAGGCGCCGCCTCGCAGGCCATCGCGGCCGTGGCGAGGCTGGGAGGGACCGCGGGCTATCTTGGCAATCTGGGCGATGACGATGTGGGCAAATATCTTCATGCCGACTGCCTTTCGGAGGGCATCGATGTCTCCCATGTGCGCCTGATACCAGGCGGCGTCACCTCGACGTCGTACGTCTTCGTAAACTCGCGCAATGCGAGCAGGACACTTTTCACCTATCACGACAAGCTGCCCGCCTACATTTTCGATTTGGAGGCGAGACGCTATATCGCCGGCGCGAAATGCATCCACCTGGATGGAACGATGTATGAGAATGCGATGGAAGCCGCTCGCATCGCGCATGAAAAACAGGTTCTCGTGTCGCTCGACGGGTGCTCCCCGCAGAAGGACAACGATAAGAACCTGGCGTTGGCAGCGCTGACCGATATCCTCATCATGAACGAGACCTATCCATGCAGGCTCGTGGATGATAGCGACAGGGAACGCGCCATCCTACGAATCGCGGAACTCGGACCGAGAGTCGTGATTTCAACGAGCGGGGACAAGGGATGCCTTCTCGCCCGCGACGGAGCAATCGAGCGCTTCCCCGCCTACAGGATAGAGCCGGTAGACACGACCGGCGCCGGCGACGTATTCCATGGCGCCTTCATATTCGGGATGCTGAAGGGTTATTCAATCGAGGACACGATCAAATTCTCAAGCGCCGTGTCAGCGATCAACTGCATGTCCATTGGCGGCAGAAAGGGCATCCCTTCCTTTGTTCAGGTTCGGCAGTTCATGGCCGATCGCGCCTTCGGTTGATGGTCGGAGCCTAGATGACCTACATGAAGCAGTAGTACCCCGAGAGCCGTCCAGTTCGGACGGCTCTTTTACAGTTTCCAGCCCGGCAGGTACGCCGAAGTGGCGCGCAGCATGGACGCGTAGAGCTTTTCCGCGTCGGAGGGGCTCGCGGTCATAAGGGGGTCGTTCAGGAAAGCGGGGAAGGCGGCCCATGCGTCGCGGGCGGCGGCCGCCGACAGGATCGTCTCCTGGGCGAGGGCGTGCGGGGCGACGAGCTGCGCCACGGGCGCGCTCAGGGCGCCGGCGAGGACGGGCCGCACCGAATCCCGCGAAAAGAGGGCGTTGGTCTCGACCACCGCGCCCATCGGGAGGTTGGCGACCTGCCCCCGGTTCGGCAGGTTCACGTTGGTGACGAAGGAGCCGAGGCCGAAGAGCGCCTTGATCTGCCTCACGCCCTCCTCGCCCGAGGAGGACAGCGCGAAAGGTTCCCGGCCCGCGGCGAGCCTGGCGGCCTTGGCCTTGAGCGCCGCGGCGTTCTTCACGCGCCAGGAAACGGGCGTCAGCGAGAATTTCCAGGATTTGACCGTCTCGGGGTCCTTCAGATAGAGGCGGCCGGGCATGAACTCGGCCAGGTGGCGATCGCCCGCGGCTGCGATCAGCCCGTAGCGGCGGAACAGGTCGAACTTGACACGCTCGGCGGAGTCGAAATGCGAGTTGAGCCAGCCGCCGTGCTCGGCGCCCTCAAAGCCCGCCTCGAAATGTTCGTCGGCGAAGGCGCGGTATTCGGGGAAGAGGTCGGCGCCCTTATAACTCGCGCGGTCCAGCCAGGTGAAATGGTTGACGCCGAGCACGTTCACCTCGATGTCGGCCATGGCCGCCTCGACGCCGAGCCTCTCGCGCGCCGCGGCCGCCAGGAGCCGGCGCGTGCCGAAGACTTCGTGGCAGCAGCCGAAGGCCTTGATGCCGGGGAAGGTTTCGTGGAGCGTCCGCACGCAGAGCGCCATCGGATTCGTGTAGTTGATGACCCAGGCGCCGGGGCAGTTGTCCCTGATCGCCTCGGCGATGACCTGGTACATCGGGATGGTGCGCAAGCCGCGGAGGAGGCCGCCCGGGCCCGCGGTGTCGCCCACCGACTGGTAGATGCCGCAGGCTTCGGGCGCGTGCACGTCGGAGGCCATCTCGCCGAAGGTACCGGGCAGAATCGAGGCTACGACCACGTCGGCGCCCTTGAGCGCCGAGGCCAGGCTCTCCGAGGCCTCGTAGCGCCATTTTCCCGCCACGTCCCCGCGCGCGGAGAGCGCGTTGCCGATGGCCGCGTTGGTCTCGGCAGCGGGCCGGTCGATGTCGTAGAGGCGGACCGCGCCGCGCAGGCCGGGCTCGGCCGCGAGGTCCCCCATCAGGGTCCAGGCCCAGCCGCGCGAGCCGCCGCCGATATAGGCGATGGTGAGTTCAAGGGCGTTTCCGCCGATCGCGTTCTTGTCTTTCTCAGTCATGATACATGTATTTGCGCTTAACAAAGCTGGCCGATTTCATCGATACTCTCCACGCCGCAGCCAGCGGCGCCGCCGACAACCAGGGAACCGTTGGATAATAAATGACAGGTCTTGGCCATCGCCGGCTGGCTGGCAAAACAGGTTAAGTCACAGCTAAGCACATTCGGCAATGCCGCGGCAAGCTGCAAACAATGCGCGGCCCCCACCTGTGTGTCGAATACGCTCGTCACAACGCATTGGATATCAAATGCGCCCGCGACGGCGGCTATTTCTCGCGCTTGTTTGAGCCCTCCCATTTTTATTAGCTTTATGACAAACACATCGACGCAGCCATTTTCGGCGAGCACTATCGCGTCATGAATATCGCTGAGGCTCTCGTCCGCCCCTAAATGAGCCCCGGTCGCCTCGCGGAGAGCCTTTAGCCCCTTAAAATCATGCCGAGGAAGAGGTTGTTCGAAGTATTGAATACCAGCATCGCGCAACGCGCCGATGACGCGTCGCGCGGCTGAAAAGTCGTAGCCTTGGTTAAAATCGACTCTGATGGCTATATCGCTCCCGACCGCTTCCCGCACCGCGCGGATGCGCTCGATGTCATTCCCCGGATTGCGGCCCGCTTTCATCTTAAGCGTCATATACCCATCATCGACAAAGCGCAGCGCCTCCGAAACCGCTTTCTCCGTCCCGGTAATCCCGATGTGGCGATTCACGCCTATGGATGCGTTGCATTTCCCGCCCAACAAAACATATTCAGGTATTCTGAGCGAGCGGGCGGTCAAGTCATGAATCGCCATATCCACGGCGGCCTTTGACGAAGTATTGCCATAGATCGTATTCGCCATCTTGTCATGAATCGCGTTGACGTCTTCGCTGTCCATACCTCGCAAGGGGGGCAAAATATCGTGAGCAAGGATCTGTCGTATGGATTCGGCGGTTTCGCCCGTGAACATCGGCAACGGTGTCGCCTCGCCCCAACCGCTTAGGCCTTCACTGGTGGAGAGCTGAACGATAACATGCGTCGCGCTATCGGTGGGCTCGCCGTATGAGGTGGCTAGCTTCGATGCGCGCTCCCTGCAGGTGGAATATATGCGAAAACTGTCGATCGCGGGCATACGTACTCCTTCAGGGAGGTAAAATTCAGGGCTGGCTTTTCAGCCAGCCCCGCTTCCATCACGGTTATTTCTTCACAGTGACATTCGCGTATTTGTGGGCGCCAATCTTGCTGAGGGCGAATCCTTCCACCTTATTGGATATTCCAACGCATTGCTTGTCATAGTAGAGCGCGATGTTTGGCATTTCTCTCATGAGGATGTCGAAAACTTTATTGAAGATTGCCTTGCGATCGCCGTCCTTAAACTGCTCCCGGCTCTTTAGAATGAGATCGGTGACTTCCTTGTTGTCGAAATATGAATCGTTGCTCGCTGACGACGGATAGTAGTTGCTATAGAGATTGTAATCCGCGTCTCCCACAAGGTTGTTAAAGTAGGCGATGTTCATATCGAAATCTTGCCTATTCACGAGCCGATCCTGCTTGGTAGCTTGCTTCATCACCTCGATTTTGAGCGTGATCCCAACCTGGGCGAGCTGATCCTGCAATACTGTCGCTACCTCTGTATAGACTTGGTCATCGTCTACCCAGATGTTGCAGCTGAACCCATCGGCAAAACCGGCCTGTTTCAACAGAGCCTTCGCCTTAGCGACATCATAGGTCGGTACTTTGACGGATGCGTTATAGCCGAACGCGGCGGGGGGAACGGAAATTGTCCCGGGGAGGCCAATGCCGCTGAGGACATGCTCCACGATCGAATTTCGATTGATCGCGTAGGCGATTGCCTGGCGCACGAGCTTATTGCCAAGCGGGCCTTTGGACTTGGTATTCATATTCAAGTCGCTGACTTTCATCGATTCGCCCAACTTGAGCGTCATGCTCTTGCTTTTTTGTATTCTTGCGACATCGCTGGGGGGGATATCATACGCCACATCGATCTCGCCGGTCTCAAGCATGATGCTGCGTTGTGTGCTTTCGGGAACCACTTTCATGATGAGGAATTTTGTCTTTGCCTTGTCTCCGTAATATCCATCGAAGGCCTCAAGCTTCACGTAGTCATCCGGTTTCCATTCAACATACTTATACGGTCCAGTGCCGATCGGCTTGAGCGCGAAACCTTTCGGATCAGCCTCGACGACCTTCTTGGGGACGATGGAGCAAGGCGGCGTCGTTAACGCGGCCAAAACTGGCGCGTATGGATACTTCGTTTTTAGGGTTATGGTGAATTTGTCAATCACCTTTGACGACTCGAGGAAAGCAATATTATTCGCCACGCTCGGAGTCGCCAACATCCGGTCGTAGCTGAATTTCACGTCATCGGCGGTAAATTGATCACCATTGTGCCATTTTACATCTTCGCGCAGCTTGAATTTAATTTCCGTGCTGGAAATCCTTTCCCAGCTTTTTGCCAGGCTTGGGACGATCTGCATGTTTTCGTCGAACTTCAGCAATTGCTCGAACATGTTCGTTGTGACGGCAAAAGCCCTCAATTGCTTCCCGATATGGGGATCCAGAGAGGTGACATCGGAACCCTGGGCGAATATCACCGTGTCCTTGAATGGCCCAGCGGCCGAAGCCGTTCCTGCGGCGACCATTATGAAAAACGCAATCGTGAGCACCATGAATGTCCTTTTCATCCTTCTCCTCCTAATGACGCGAAATGCTCTTCCCCTTCTATGAAGGGTCTCGGTGTAGATTTCTTGGCAAGGTGACAAGCGGCCCAATGATCATCGGCGATTTCCCTAAGTTCGGGGGTCTGCCTGGAACAGAGATCGGTCGCATAAATGCAGCGTTTCGCGAAACGGCAACCAGGAGGCGGATTTATCGGGGATGTCAGTTCCCCTTGGAGTATCACCCGTTTCATTTTGAGATCCGGATCCGGTATCGGGATGGCGGAAAGCAGCGCCTGCGTGTATGGATGAACCGGCGTTCCGAATAAATCCTCAGGCCGAGCTTTCTCCACGATTTGCCCCAAATACATGACCATGATATGGTCGGAAAGATGCTTAACGACGCTCAAATCGTGCGTGATGAAGAGATAGGTCAAGCCAAGCTGGTCTTGCAAATCCTGCATTAAGTTCAATATTTGGGCGCGTATGGAAACATCCAGCGCGGAGACAGGCTCGTCGCATACGATAAATCTCGGGTTGAGCACGAGAGCCCTGGCGATCCCAATTCTCTGCCGCCTTCCGCCGTCGAGTTCATGGGGATACGTATTGACCAATCGGCGGGCTAGTCCCACGACATCCATGATCTCATATACTCGTTTTTGCATTTCGCCTTTTTGCGAAGGCTTAAAAATATCCTGTATAAGAAGCGGAGCTTCGATAGCCTGGCTCACCGTCATGCGGGGGTTAAGCGACGCGTATGGATCCTGGAAAATAATTTGCATCTTGGTCCGGAGGCTCTTGATTTGCCGTTTCTTATACTTGAGGATATTTTCGCCATCGAATAACACTTCTCCCGCGGTAGGCTCCTGCAAGCGAATAATCGCTCTCCCCAGCGTCGATTTTCCGCATCCCGATTCCCCGACGACACCGAGAGTGCCCCCTTCGCGAATGGAAAAATTCACGTCATCGACAGCGTGCAAAAGGCCTCGCGGTGTAGGGAAATACTTTTTCAGCCCCCTCACCTCCAAGATGCTATTCTCTCTTGGCATCGCGTACCTCTCTTGTGACCTTCCCTTCCTGGATATAGCATCGGACCGTGTGCTCTCCATCAACGGGGCTCATGCCGGGATGACTCGAAGAACATAATTCCGTCGCCCATTTGCATCGAGTACTGAACTTGCATCCTTTGGGAAGATTCATCGGATCCGGCATCAAGCCTTCTATGGGTACGAGCCGCCGCACCGTCTTGTTCAGGCTCGGAAGAGAGTTGAACAATCCTATTGTGTAGGGATGTCGCATGTTTTTGAAGACTTCATGAACTGTGCCGTATTCGACGATTTCCCCAGCGTAAAGTACGGCGACATATTCGCAATTCTGGGCGACGACGCCGAGGTCGTGAGTTATCAAGAGCATCGTAGTATTGAGTCTCGATCGAAGGGTGTTCATTAGATCCAGGACTTGGGCTTGTATCGTGACATCCAGCGCCGTAGTCGGCTCATCGGCGATGAGGACTTTGGGGTTGCATGTCAGCGCGATCGCGATGATAACTCGCTGTTTCATTCCTCCCGAGAATTGATGTGGAAATTCGTTATACCGCTCTTTTGGGATGCCCACGAGTTCCAGCATATCTTGAGCGGCAGCCAAAGCCTCTTTCTTTGACACAGCCTTATGAGTGCTGACAGCCTCGGCGATCTGATCCCCGATGGTCATAACTGGATTGAGCGAGGTCATTGGATCTTGAAAAATCATTGATATTTCTTTTCCGCGCAAATCGCGCATCTTTTCTTCGTCCACATCGACAATATTTTCGCCATTGTAGAGGATCTCCCCCTTTCGTATTACCCCGGGGGAGCGCGTAAGCCGCATTATGCCTTTGGCGAGGGTGGTCTTGCCCGCTCCGGTCTCTCCTACCAAACCTAAGGACGACCCTTCCTTCAGAACAATATCCACGCCGTTGAGCGCGAACACCACTCCATCCTGCACCTCATATACTATTTCGATATCTTTAACTGAAAGAATATTATTCATGTCAGTTTCTCATCTCCTCTCATTTCTTGAGCTTGGGGTCCAGGGCATCGCGGAGTCCGTCGCCGAAAAGATTCAGCGCGAGAATTGTTATCATGATTCCGAGCCCCGGTATCACAGAAATATGCCACGCGTCGCGCATATACATTTTAGCGGAAGTCAGTATCGCGCCCCATTCGGGAATGGGCGGCTGTATCCCAAGGCCAAGATAGGAGAGACCGGCGATCGCCAAGATAGCGTTAGCCGTTCCCAACGTAGCCTGCACGATTATCGGGGCCAAAGCGTTTGGAAGTATGTACTCTGTGATCAGCGTAAAATCCCCGGCGCCGACAGATCTCGTCGCCTCTATAAATTCTTTGTCTCGCACCGACATGACCGAGGCGCGTACAATCCTTGAAAATCGCGGAATCTGAGGCACGGCTATCGAAATCAGCAAGTTGATCATGCTCGTGCCCAGGGCAGCGACTACGGCGATAGCAAGAACCATCGAGGGGATGGCGAGGAATACATCCATTATCCTCATAAGGGTATTGTCTATCACTCCGCCATAATACCCGGCGATCGCCCCTATCAATCCGCCGCATATCGTCGCGATCGCGATAGCCATTACGCCCACGAACAGAGAATATCGAGTACCCCATATCATCCTAAACAGGAGGCTTCTGCCGAACTCATCGCAGCCGAAAATGCCGAAGATATTGTCTAGCGATGGCTTCTTCAACCTGTTTTCAAGATTTTGCCTGACGACATATTTATTATAAATATTTCTTCCGTCAACAATATCGACGACGATGGTCCCGATGGAGACCGCAATCAATATTATTATCAAAGACAAACCAGCGATCGCCATCCTATTTCTCTTAAATCGTATCCATGATTCCTGCCAAAGAGTCCTGCTTTCCGCCAGCTGTCGCTTTATAGGTTCTGCCATAATATCCCCACTAATGCTTGTATTGTGATTTGATACGCGGATCTATGAATGCGTAAAGAATATCTACCATCAGGTTTATGATCGTGAACAATATCGAAAGCATCACGACAGAGCCGAGGACATTGGGGATATCCTTGCTTTTTATGGCTTCCACGACGAATCGCCCGATGCCCGGCCAGGAGAATACGGATTCCGTCATGACTGAGCCCCCCAAAAGGACGCCAAACTGGAGGCCTATGACCGTCACAATGGGAATAAGCGCGTTTTTCAATTCGTGGCGGAAAGTGATCTTTGATTCATTGACGCCTTTCGCGCGGGCAGTATCGATATAATCCTGATGAATTACCTCCAGCATCGAAGATCTGGTAGTCCTGGCGATAAGCGCCGCGGTGCTGCCGCACAGAGTGATCGCCGGCAAGACCAGGCTCTTCATCGAATTGAAGAATCCGCTTCCCATGCCCGCGGAGGGGAACCATCGCAAATTCAATGAAAATATTATCACAAGCATCAAGCCGAACCAAAACGCGGGCGACGCGGCTAATACCAAAGTGAAGACCATCGCGATATTATCGAATAAGCTATATTGCTTTTTCGCGGACAGGATTCCCACGGGGATGCCGACCAGAACGGCTATGACGACCCCGGTAAACGCCAACAGAATTGTGTTCGGCAATTTCGCCAAGATCTGACTCATTACATCAAGATTGTTCTTGTAAGATTTCCCGAGATCTCCTTTGAGAAGATTCATGATGAAGATCGCATATCGTTCCAACAGCGGTTTATCAAGCCCAAGCTGGGCATGAAGCTGCGAGACCGCCTCGGGGGTAGCGTCAGATCCGAGAATTATCAGCGCGGGATCCTCCGGCGACAGGTCCATTATGAAGAACACGATGAAAGTAGCGCCGAGCAACACCGGAATAAGCATCAAAAGCCTTCGCACTATGTACTTATACATCGATCCCGCTCCCTGTCTTGAAAGGACTATAAAATGTAGTATTTGATAAACGCAGAAGAGTATAATCCGCTATCATCACGAGATTTTCAATCTCGCCGACCAGGCGATTCCTCTGTCGCACAATATCGGTGAGAGCAAATAGCCTGAGGTCGCTTTCATTCGAGTCCCGAAGAATGGAAAACGATTTCCTAAGCAGGGGGAAAGGATTCGTTGAGAATGCCGAATCGTGATAGTAGGGACTGCTATAGGAATAAGCGAGTCGAACGAGTTCTCCGCCGATGCGTTTCAAAACATCATCATTATCAGTCGAGACAAATTCTCGCGAATTGGAGAGAGCCTCGATCTTTTCTCTCAAAATTCGCAACTCTTCATACACGGGTCGTAGCAGCTCGATATCAGATTGCGCAACCGCCAATTGGCCCAGAGTTGACGCAATCCCTTCTATGAAACCGGGGATATCGATGGGAAGATGCCCGCAATTCACTATCGAACAAATCATTTCGGCATTGATGAGCATATCCCGAACCATGATCTTATCATCCAGCTTGTCCAGGGTATCATGATCAGTGTGCCACCAGACTCCGCCGCTTGGACATTGAAAATCGCAATTTTCCGGGAGCGGCTCATATTTCAGCATGATCGAAATCGGGATTTTCGCCCCCCAAAAAGATTGATCGGCCCCCCGGATCATTGGAATCGAAGGTTTCGCTACATTCCCCGTGTATTTCAGAATCAGATCCGCGGTAAAAGACGGCCCTTCCATCAATGTCGTTCTCGCCCGTATTTGGTCGGCGTTTTTGCAGCCGGCCAGATCGATATTGATATGGGCCACGCAGTTTTCCGAAAGCTCTTTCCAGAAATTGTCGCAATACCAGGTGGAACCGGCATACCTGCCGTCGGAGTGGCCGGACCACCATCCGATGACGATGCTCCTGTCCAATTTGTCCCGATATTGGGAGAAAACCCTGGCATATTCCATAAGTATCGCGTCGCTAACGGCATTATCGGTTATGCCTTCATACCAGGAATCGTAATGCGCCGAGACGAGGACGAATTTGTCGCTTTTCCCTTTTATTCTGGCCACCGGCATGGTGCTCGTCTTTATGGAATTGTCCATCGAAACCATAAGCTCGATATTCGCATTCCCGGTCGCCGCGCGGGAAACCAGCTCCTCCCCGGTTGAATGCGTGACGGTCACGTAAGGGATATACGGAAAGGAATCGATATCGGCCAGACTCGGCGTTCCCCACACAGTGCCGATCGTCGAGTGGTGAATTAGTTCCTCTTTCGATTTCTGGATCTGGATAACCGCCAAAGCACGCGCGTCACGCGCCAATTTCGCAAAACCAGGCTCAACTTCGTGAACAAGGATAATTTTCCCGCTGACTAGATGGATTGACTTTTTATCGAGCTTGCCGTGCCTCGCAAGCGAATTTGAATCTTTGAGATAAACAAGTTCTCCCCGAAGATGATTAGCTTCGCCGCTATACACCGCCGCTATCGCGTCGAATCGTTCGGATCCAAGCCGTATCGAAGCGCTCAAAGGACGACTTAGGTAAGCGTCGTAGGTATATCTTCGCGCGTCGACGCCATACTGATTCATTTTTTCCATAATATGATTCGCGGCCGCCTCGCCTTCCAGCGTACCCGTATATCTCGGAAGCGTATTAAAATACTCTACGGTTCGGACGATGTTGTCGGGAGAAAACTGGCGGCTCACGGCGGCAAAGAGATCAAAATCGGTGCTTGAATCGTTCATACCTGCCCCAAAATGATAGTTGAATCGATGTCGAAATTCGTTCTCATCATTAATATGGGAGCCATCATTGAAAAAGGAAATATCATTAGTATCATTGTATCAATTGTTACTGAATGTTATTAATTACTTCATATATAATGGATTATACGCCTATTGCCTACTTCAGCCCCTGATTGTACTATAATTTTCGTGATCGATATGATGACGGCTCAATTTTTGCGCATGCGCGCGAAGACTTATGATGAGGAGCGATAGCTAGACATGAAAAATAATGTCTTGATAGATTTTCCAAGCTGCATAAACCCAAAAGTGAATGAATTGATCGTAAAATACGCGAAAAGGAGGGAACTCCCAGCGAGGAAAATTTTCGTTCAGCCCGGCGATATCGTCGACTCGATTTTCTACATTTTTTCCGGCCGAACGCGGCATTACATGATTAATAGCGATGGCGTAGAGAAAATATCATATATATTGAACAATGGATGGTTTTTGAGAGAAGGAACGTTTGTCAGATCCTCAACAGAAACATTTGCCGCCAGATTCTCGATCACCGAGCTTCCCACCACCCTCTACGTAATCGGCAAGGATTGCTACAATAGGCTGATCGATTTCCCAGACTTTTCGAATGAGCTTCTTCGCAGCAGCACGACAAAAAACGACCTTCTGAGAAAAGAACTTGAAAGCATAGTCTTTGATACCGCAAAGGATCGACTTTTAAAGCTTTTCACCGCTTCCATGAAAGCGTCAAAAATAGTCGACGAACATTGGCATGAACTCAACATCTCGTATAGCCATCAAGAAATAGCGGCAATACTGGGAGTCAATCGAGTCACGATTAGCAGGCTGATCGCCAAGGCGATGAAAGATGGGGAGCTTAGAACGGTAAATTCCAGGATCCAAATCAACACAACCGCGGTCTCTCGCCTCGCTTTTATCGAGGAATCCGAAGCTGATAGTTGATATCGCTATCCCATATAAGAGAAGAAAAGGGCGATGACATATTTTATCGCCTGAAAATAATCTACCACATTCAGATTCTCATCGGGGGCATGATGGTTGCCATTTGTGTTCCCCGGCCCGAATCCAATTATCGGCATTTGGGGCCAAGCATCCCTGATCACGATAGCCGGGCCCGAACCTAATTGAGTCAGTTCCGTCACCAAAGGCATCTCATATACTTTTTCCGCGGCTTCGCGCAGTCTGGATCGGAAGGGGATATCAATCGGAGTCCTCACCGGACTATTCGATCCTCCCACTTGAGTCACTTCTATATCAGAAAAACCATGCCGGTCAAAGTGCTTTCTCAATAATTCCCCAATCGTGGAAGGATCTTGATCCGCGACAAGATAGAAACTTATCCGCGCGTACGCTTTTGAGGGAACAATGCCCCGCACCCCGTTATGGACCTCGCCGGATTCCAGCCCGCAGATCGAAAGCGATGGCTCCAGATAGACTCTTCGTTTCAATTCGATCCCGGTGGCATTCAACAAATAGTTTTTTATGCCGAGCTTTTCCTTTTGGGATTGCTCCTCATAAGGGAATTCGTCAAGGACTTGGAGGTCCGAAGAACTTGCCTCGATGACTTGATCATAGAATCCGTCTATCAGGATTTTTTCATCCACATCTTTGAGAGAGGCTAAGGCCCATACCAAGCGCCATGAAGCGCTGGGGATCGTGGCGCCCATCCTACTATGCGTATCAGTTTTCGCAGTCCTCACGCAAACATCGAAGGCACAACTCCCTCTTACCCCAAATCTCGCCCAGGGATGGCCGCTTTCATCCTTTCGCCCGTTTTCCCAAACGCAGACATCGGCCTTAGTCATCGACCGAAAGACTTCCTTATATGTTTTTGCGAAGCTGGACATCGAGGGGCTTGAAGATTCCTCATCGCCTTCTACCAGAAACTTAACTCCCGCGGGAAGTTTTCCGTAAACCGAGAGAATTGCCTCTATAGCGTGCACCCGCGACAAGAGTCCGCCTTTATTATCGGAAATGCCCCGCGCGTAAATCTTCCCATCGATAATACGAGCATCGAATGGATCTTTGGTTCTCCAGTTTTCGTACTTTCCCTCCTCGACAACATCATAGTGATTATAAAAAAGAATCGTGTCCGGGGCTTCTCCCGGGTATTCAGCCGCAATAAGGGCATTCCCTCCCTTGACGAGATGCTTGCTGACATGCAGACCTACCGCTTCCATTTTCCTTTGGATGAAATCTCTCGTTTTATCCAGTCCTTCATCGTCGCCAGCCACGCTTCGGAAACCGCACAGCTTTTTCAATTCCTCAAGCATCTCGAATTGATGGTCGTCGACAAAGCGGAACGCCTTATTCATGAAGTCTGAGGAAAAGCTATGTGAATTTCCCATTTCCAAACTCCCCTTAGCGAGATACATTGACTTATTCAGCGATTAGGTGATTTCGATATTAAAATAAAGTGTTTTGACACAAGAAGAAATATCAATGGCTTCATTGTAGCAATTGCTACATGGGTGACCGAATTCCCAAAAGCTTTCTCGAATCGCCAAGCGGAGACGAGTCGAACGCGGTCAGAGCTTCGCCCGGCTGAGGTCGCGTGCTAGCGGGCGCTGGATGCCCAGGCCCGCCCGGTGTAGAATCCTCCCCAATGAGAGGCAATGACATGCAGCCATACACCATCGAATTTTACAAAGCGAGCGCCGACTACCTGCTCGCGCGCCTGCCGCGGAAGCCCGAGATCGCGCTGGTCCTCGGCTCATCGCTGGGGCCGCTGGCCGACGAGATTGAAGACAGGATCGTGGTCGACTACGCCGACATCCCGAACTTCCTGCGCTCGACGGTGGAGTCGCACGCGGGCAAGATGATCTTCGGCCGGCTCGCGGGAAAGTATGTCGCCTGCATGTCGGGGCGCTTCCACTACTACGAGGGCTACGAGTTCGAGCAGCTCGCCGCGCCGATCCGCGTCTTCAAGCTGATGGGCGTCCGCGCGACGATCCTGACCAACGCGGCCGGCGCCGTGAACACAGCCTACCGCGTGGGCGACATCATGGTGATCAAGGACCACATCAAACTGGCGGGCATGAGTCCGATGCGCGGCCCCAACCTGGACGAGCTCGGTCCGCGCTTTTTCGACACGAGCGAAATGTACGCGCCGGCCCTGCGGGCCCTCGCCCTCGCCTGCGCCGAGCGGGTGGGGCAGAAGTACCGCACCCACGAGGGCGTGTATTTCTATTTCGCGGGGCCGCAGTTCGAGACGCCCGCCGAGATCAGGGCGGCGCGCATCCTCGGCGGCGACGCCGTGGGCATGTCCACCGTGACCGAGGCGCTGACCGCGGCCCACTGCGGCATGGACATCCTCGCCCTCTCGCTGATGACGAACATGGCGGCGGGCGTCCTGCCCCAGCGCCTCTCCGGCGAGGAAGTCTCGGCGGCCGGCGCGGAAGCGGCGCAGCGCTTCAAAGCCCTGGTGCGCGAGATCGTGGGGGCGATGGCATGAAATCCTTCGTTTTCAAGGACATTTCGCTGGTCGACGAGCGCTTCGAGCTGCGCGAGCACATGGATCTCGCCATCGAGGGCGACAGGATCGCCACGATCGAGCCGACCGGGGCTGGGGGCTCGGGCGGGGCGGCGGGGGGCGACGTCGAGGTCTACGACGGGCGCGGCAAGGTGGCCATGCCGGGCTTTTTCAACGCGCACTGCCACGTGCCCATGACCCTGATCCGCGGCTACGGCGAGGGGCTCTCGCTCCACGACTGGCTCTTCACGCGCATGTTCCCCTTCGAGAACCTGCTCACCGACGAGGATTGCTACTGGGGCGCCCTCCTCGGCATCGCCGAGATGCTCGCCGGAGGCACGGTTTCCTTCACCGACATGTACATGCACGAGCCGGGCATCGTGAGGGCGGTGACTGAGAGCGGCATCAAAGCCAACCTCGCCCACGGGTATTCGGCGCGCCGGCCGGACAGCGCCTTCGCCGGATCGAACGCCTGGGAGGGCACGAAATTTCTGATGGAGGCGGCGAAGGCCGATACGACAGGCCGGCTCGTCGCGGACGCGTCGATCCACGCCGAATACACCTTCGGCGGCGAATCGGCCGGCGCTACGGGCCGCGAGATCGCCGAATTCTGCGCCGCCAACGGCCTGCGCCTGCAAATCCACCTCTCCGAGACGAAGGACGAGCACGAGGCGGCCAAGGCCCGGCGCGGCATGACGCCCACGGCCTACTTCGATTCCTTGGGGCTCTTCGCCGCCGCGCCGACGACGGCCGCCCACTGCGTGTGGGTCGAAGAGGCGGACATGGAAATATTGGCCGCGCGCGGCGTAACGGTGGCGCACTGCCCTTCGAGCAACCTCAAGCTCGGCTCGGGCATCGCCCCGGTCCGGCGGATGCAGGAGAAGGGCGTACGCGTCGCCATCGGCACGGACGGCGCCGCCAGCAACAACAACCTCGATTCCCTCGAGGAGGCCAACCTGGCCGCCCTCGTGCAGAAGGGCGCGACGGGCGATCCCCTCTACCTCGGCCCGAAGGCCCTCGCCGAGCTGGCGTGCAGGAACGGCGCCCTCTCCCAGGGCAGGACGGACTGCGGCGCCCTGGCCGCCGGCAACAAGGCCGACGTCGCCGTCTACGACCTGCGCAAGCCCCACCTGCAGCCGGTCCACGACGCGCTCTCGAACCTCATGTTCGCCGCCCGGGCGAGCGACGTCGCGCTGACGATGGTCGACGGGCGCGTCCTCTACAGCGGCGGCCGCTGTCTGACCATCGACATCGAGCGCGTGATGGCCGAATGCGCGCGGATCGTGAGCGAGAAACTTGCCCACTTGGAGAAACGATGAACGACACTAACCCGTGGATGGCCGAATGCGCCGCAATCGTGGAGAACGCTTCGCGCGTCATTGTGGGAAAGGGTCATGTCATGGAACTGATGACGGTCGCCCTCCTCGCCCAGGGGCACGTGCTTCTCGAGGACGTGCCCGGCCTCGGCAAGACCGTGATGGCCAAGGCGCTCGCGCGGAGTATCGGCGGCGTCTTCAAGCGCATCCAGTTCACGCCCGACCTCCTGCCCTCGGATGTGACGGGCTTTTCCGTCTACAACCAGAAGGCTTGCGAATTCGTCTTCCACCCGGGACCGGTGATGGCCAACATCCTGCTGGCGGACGAGATCAACAGGACGATTCCGCGCACGCAAGCGAGCCTTTTAGAGAGCATGGGCGAATTCCAGGTGACGGTCGACGGCCAGACCCTCGATCTTCCCAAGCCTTTCTTCGTCATCGCCACGCAGAACCCCATCGAGATGGACGGCACCTTCCCCCTTCCGGAAGCCCAGCTCGACCGCTTCCTCATGAAAATCGACGTCGGCTACCCCGACAGGGAGGAGGAGATGGCGATCCTCGACAGATTCGCGCGCGGCGATCCGCTCGCGGAGCTGGGCGCGGCGTCCAGTCCGGAACGCATCGCGGAGCTTCAGCGCCGGCGCGGCGAGATCGCCGTGGCGCCGGCGGTGCGCGGGTACATCGCCGATCTGGTGGCCGCCACGCGCAATCATCCGAAGGTGCGCTACGGCGCGAGTCCGCGCGGTTCGCTGGGGCTGTTCAGGGCTTCGCAGGCTCTCGCCGCCATTCGCGGCCGCGACTTCGTCATTCCCGACGATGTGAAGGAACTCGCCTTGCCCGTGCTCGGGCACCGAATCATCCTGCGCCACGAGAAACGGGTCGAAGGAGCCTCGGCCGCCGCCGTGATGGCGGAGCTGCTCGATAAAGTGGCCCTGCCCTCGCCGGCATGAGGCAGGGCAAACGATGAAGCGCGAGGACGGATCCATCCGCGAACGGCCCTCCTATACCGCGGCCAGCTACTTTGTCATCACACTGGCCATCGCCATTCTCGGCTGCCTCGCCTTCGCCGCCACAGCCGCCGGGGCTACGTCGCTCGCCGCCTTTTCAGCCACGGCATTTCTGCTGATGGCGGGGCTGCGGTTGTGGGGGCGGGCGGCTCTTTCACGCCTCGACGCGCGTCTGGAGCCCAATGGCGACAGGCTTCACTGCGGCGGCGAGTTCACGCTCCGCGCGGAGATCGCCAATCGGAAAGCCCTGCCGGTTCAAGTCAGATTTTCGCTCGACGTCCCCGAAACCCTGCGCGTCGCCGGGGAGTCCGGCATCAGCGAGGAATGCGGCATCATGCCCTTCGGAACGGTGTCCGGAACGTGGAACTTCAAGGCGCCCCGGCGCGGCGTCTACGAACTGGGGCCGGCCAAGCTCGCCGCCGGCGATATCCTCGAACTCTGCATGCAGGAGAAAGTCCTTCCATTTAAGCGCTCCATCGTCGTCTATCCGCGAATACTGCCTTTGAGCGAGATGGAAGTACCCTTCCGCGACTATTTCGGGATACACCCATCCAAGGGCATCATCGAGGATCCCGCCTGGTACGAGGGGACGAAAGAGTATACGGGCGACAGGCCGGCGCGCTCGATCAACTGGAAAGCCAGCGCGCGCTTCAATGTGCTCCAAGAGAAGATATTCGAGCCGACGACGCACCGCAAGATTTTCTTCCTCCTCGACGGCGAGGGCTTCAGGCGCGCCGACGACTCCGAAGGCTTTGAAACGGCGCTCGAGGTGGCGGCTTCCCTTCTCGAGCGGGCGTCCGAAACGGGCGCTTCCTTCGCGGTGGCGACTGACCGCAGGGTGGAGGGGTTCCCCGCCGCGATTCCGCTGCGCCGGAGTCCCGAGCACCTCGGCCTCGCGCTCGAGCTTCTGGCGCGATGCTCGCTTGATCACGGCCAGGCTTTGGTCCCCCTCGTCGCGGGCATGGGGCATCAAGGCGCGGGCTTCGTCATCATCGCACGCAGCCCCAACGAGAGCATCAAGAAATTTTTCGAGCTGCCCGCCTCGCGGCGCGACAAGGTGCTCTACGTTTTCGCCGAGGCGGATGGAAAGTGGGGCGAGGCCTGGGGCGGCGAACGGAGCGGAGCTTTGGCCGCGGTCTCCTTTCCCTTCACGACCTTCGCCGCGCTGTGCGGGGACGCGTGGGCGAAGGCCGCGCCGGGGGCGGAGCCTGGCGGAAGCGCGCCGGGGACGGCGGGATGAGCGCCGCTACCTTGGCCTTAGCGTCGCTTGAATTGATCAAGCTGCACTTTCTGGCGTCATGGGCCTTCCTCGCCCTGGGCGAGCCATTTCCCTACCTGGGCGCATCAATCGTTTTCGCCGCGGCATTGCTCGTGTCGGCAGCCGTCAGACGGCGCGGCACACGCGTCATTTATTACGTTCTGGCCGTGCTGGCGGTCTTTGCGCTTTCCTTCGCGGCGCTTTGGGCTTCATGGACGGGAAGGTTCGCGGCGCTCTTCAGGCCGGCGGAGCTTCTGCCCCGGGGCGGCGCCGAGACGGCAGCCTTCTTTACGATGATGGGCGCGGTTGCCGTCTACTGCCTGCGCGCCGCGTGGCTCGAGGCGAAGAGCGGTCCGCGCGAGTTCTGCGTGGCGCGCTTCGACGAGGGGATCGCCGTTTTTTTGGCGGGGCTCGCCATCGCGGCGCTGATCCGCGTCGAGAACCCGGTGCCGGCGCGTCTCACGCTGCCCCACTTTATCGCCGGGATCCTGGCGCTGGGGCTGTCCGCGGGCGGCCGGGCAGCGAAGGGCCGGCTCCCCGCGCCGACCAGGGCGCCCGCCCTGGTCG
>MTLD01000085.1_pt3 | contig 36320 bp, 32 predicted proteins | sample 1982471 | NCBI WGS metagenome assembly MTLD01 (sample SAMN05712604, study PRJNA340218) | biofilm metagenome | isolation source: sample SPM anode biofilm adapted to -50 mV | place: USA | collected 2012-02-03 | reverse complement strand
TCCCCCCCACCCTAACCCTCCCCCGCCAGGGGGGAGGGAACTTATTGATTCCTGAAAGAACTTCAGCCCGCTTCATTTTCTGCTCCATGCGCCGTCGTCCGCCTGCACCCTTGCGCCGGGAGCGCTGTTCTGGCGATTGATTTTGGCGAACACTTTGCGTATTGCCGGAAGGTCCTTGGCCGTAAAATTCTCGTTGGTCTGGATGACGCGTTGCATCAGGACTTCACGGGACCGGTTCACCTCATCTATGACCTGCTTGAATTCTTTCTCGTTGTAAGACACGGCAAAAGATTTCAGGTCGGACGGGATGTCCTTTGGAATTTCTCTCGGAAAAGGGGTCAGTAGTCCGTCCTTGTTCTCGCCGACCCAGCCGAGACGTTTGAATGATTCCAGATCATCGGCGTGGAAGGAGATGGTTTCAAGAGCCTGGGTCGCATCCTGCTGTTCAGGCGATTGCTGTTGCTTGACCTCTATTTTGCCGGTCGGCGAAACGCCGCGCACGGAAGCAACCAGAAGCAACTCCTCGCTCAAGCTGTTGTATGTGCCGAGCACCTGGTTTTCCAGCGACGTCCGTTCGCTGACCACATTCACATCTACCTTTGCCAGGGTGCAGCCGCACAGCAGCAACAGAGCGGTTAGTCGAAGTGTCATGTGTACTGTATTGTTCATGTGTCCTCCTGACGGACGATTCAGCTTCCGGTATGAGCCGGAAAAAGTCCCCCTTTGAAAAAGGGGGGAGTTTGTGTAAACCTGAAAAGTTACCTTCTCACCAGTGCAAACTTCCCGTCCGATCCGACCACCAGGGTATTCGCCCGCGCCATATCCAACACCTTCAGCAATGAGGGCACCCCGACCAGGGCCTTGGTCATCTGCTTGTTGACAGGCAGCTCCGAAAGTCTCAGCCGCTCCACTTTCGGCAGGGAGATATTCACTCCCTTGATAATGACATCTCCTTCAAGGCTGAGCGCCCCGTCAAGCGCACTCACCTGCAACCCTTGCAGCGACCCGTTGCGCAATAATTTGCGCTGCGCCACGATCTGCTCATTGCGTTCATTGGGGTCGAGGCTGAAAAGGGCGCGTTCCAGGGTATTCGCGCCAATCTTGCGGAGATTCAACCGCATCCTGAGCCCTTCAAGCAATTCCCGTTGTCCGCTCCGCAACGGCGCGTTCAAGGAAATCTCGCCGCTTATCTCCGTATCAGCGCGGTTTGCGGCGTTTTTAGGCCGCATGTCAGGCGGGATCAGCAGCGAGGTGGCCAGGTTGGTGAAGGAACAGGAGGTGGAGATATTCGGAATATCGGGCCTGAGGTCGATCATGCTTCTCAGGCGCACGGTTCCGCCGAGAACTTCGCCCTGGAAAAAGGCGAGCCCCATCTCCTGCGAACCGAGCAGCAGGTCTCCCTCTAGTGACGTAAGTTCAAGCGGAGTCCCGGCGCTTTCGACAACGACTCTTTTAATGGTAAACCTGCGGCTGCCGCTTTCATGGCCACGCAGATCCTCGCGCAGCCGACTTGCGATCTCCCCGGCGCCGGTTGCTGCGGATGCCTCGGGAAGAGGCCTGACCAATGAGGTCGAAAGGGGTTTCCAGTCAGGTGCTCCATCTTTGGACAAGGCATAGGTCCGGTCAAACAACAGATCGCCTCGTACTCCTTCGACTATTGTGCCGTTCGGCAGCCTGGCCCCGAAATCCCTGGCCGCTGCTGTAGCTTGCAGGCGCACGTCATGTCCGGCCGCAAGGGTGAACTCCACATGCGCACTACTGTCCCCGGAGAGTTTGACTCCGCCCGGAACGGGGGTGGGCTTGGCTGGAAAATGTGTTTCCAGGTCGGTCTTCACCACCGCGTCGACCTGCCGCAGCAGCAGATCGGCGCTGAGGGGTCCCGGTTTGTCCAGCAACAGGTCGAGACGGCTGATCGTAGCGTCGGCCTTCTGGATTATCCCGAAGGGCTGGGCTCTCAGTTCCTCGCGCAGCTTCAGCCTTCGCCATCCTGCCAGTTCTCCTTGCAGGGAAATGGAGCCGCTCTGGGTAGGCAGTTTTCCTGAGGAGCCGGAAAGGCCCCCAAGTCCTGTGAAAGCGACATTACCGTCAAGAGTAATTGTACCGCCGTTGCCGGGAACGGCAATCCGGAGCGGTTGCACGGTGTTCAGGCCGGCGATGGTCAGATTGCCGTCCTTTAACGGCCACCTGATCCCCCGATTGTTCAACATGACCTCGATCCGGGCGCGGTCCGCCATTTCCAGCGCAGCCTTGGCCATGGCCAGGGGATTCTTCGTTGCAGGCAAGGGTCGCTGCGTGGTTGGCGCGGAGAGATTCCACGCCAGGGAAGTGCTGCCTCCGGCAGCTGCCCCTTTGGGGAGAAACGGCGCAGCCACGGGGAATAGCCGCTCCAGGTCTGCTTTGGCGGTGCCGTCGGTAGTAACAGCTGGGCGCTGACCTCCTGTCAGGGCGGCTTTTCCGGAAAGCCGCATGATATCTCCGGCGTCCAGCGTAAATATGGCGCGCTCAACAACCGGAAGCGCTCCCTTAGCTGTCCCCAGCCTGATTCCTCCGGCAGTGACAGCCACCGTCAGCGGCAACGGCTTGATCTGTTTTCCGGCTGCCGATACCTGCACTCCGGTGGATGAAACCGTGAGTTCCGGCAGTGTTACTTCGATCTCTCCGTTTTCCTTGGCATGGATCAGCGCATTGAACTTTTGGTGTAGAGCAGTAACCGCCAGTTTCCGCTTCAGGGTGATTCGGCCGAGGTCAAGAGACTGGTTCAACTCTGCGTTGGCGACGACCTTGCGCGGAGACGTAGTTTTTAGATCAATCTCCTTCGCGACCAGCCGCGCCATGCCGCGTAACTCTTCGGCAACAACCGGTTGAGTCCCGCTCAGGGCACAACGGCGTAGCGCATAGGAGAGATCAGCGTCAATCCTGGCCGGTTGGCCCCCTTCCAGGGCAACTTCTGCCCGATCCATGCCCAACCCAAGTCCATCGGCAATCATTTCTTTCCGAGGAAGGGCCATCTTGAAACGGGGGATGGATATTCCCAGTTTGTCGAGTGTAACTTTCCCCAGATTTTTCTGCCCTTGAAGGTGGACGGACAGTTGCCGCAGGTTCAGCTCCCCAGCCAGTTCTTTAACGGGAAAGCGCGCCGGAAGGAATGGTCCAGCGGCGTTCAATGCCTGTTTCAAATCGACCCTGACCGGGCCGAGCTGCGCCGTCAGGTCACGATCCTTGCGGGAAGGACGATTAACCGTCGCTTCCCATGACGCGGTTATCACCTTGTCAATGCTTGCGCTGCCATCGGTAAAGCGGACGCTTTCTTTTTTGTGGTCGGAAACAATTGTCTGTTGGATGTGCATATTCAGCGGTCCGACCTGCTTCTTTTGCAATGGTCCGCCACTCATGGCGAGTTGCGAACCGTTCATTCCCATGGAAATGTGGAGATTGTGCGCCTTGTCTGCTTTGGCCAGCAGATCGAGCGCCAGATTGCCGCGCAACGCCGGGGCCGATTTCGGTAAAAGCGGTCCATAGGCGGCCATCATGCGCGGAAGCTGAAGCCTGGCTTTTGCAGCAAAGCCTTCCGGTTCCAGCAATCCACCCTGAAGTGTCAGGGAGCCTCCCGGTAAGGCGGCCTTGAGCGCTATCAACGCCGATGCCGGATGAATGTGTCGGGACGCGGTGACAAGCCGCTGTATGTCAGCCGAAAGCGAAATAGTTTCCAGCGGGTGGCCGTCAACAGACAGATTACCGTGGAGTTCGGCTGCAATCGGTTTGTCCGCCAATGACGGCATTGCTAGGCGGAACGCCAGGTTGCCGAGCCTCAGTTCGCGACCGGACTTGGGATCGCGGTACACAAGATTGGCCTGTTCCACCGCTAGTGCTGCGCCAAGATCAATCGGCAATGGCCGGTTCATTCCTTCGAACTGTTGTAGGGCCTCGGCTATTGCAGTCAGCGGTTCCTTGAACGGTTTGGGCGGTGAGGGTGGTCCGGGGGCGGATTCAGCGGAAATGTTGCGGCAGAGCAAAGAGATATCCACCCGTATCCGTCCATCCCGGTAGCTGATTTTCGGCGTAAGCGTCATCTCATTCATCGAAAGATTCAGCAAGGGCGCAGGTCCGGCCCCAAGAGCGAAATCTTTGAGTTCCATGCCGTGAGACCATGAGGCTTTCATGGCCGACCAGGTTACTTGGCGTTTAAGTGTTTTGGAAAGCGAAGTGCGAACATGATCTTGTACTGACGGATTGGATAATATGGCAGGGAGAGCTGCAATCACCGCCACTGACAGCAGGAGTGCAGCCAGGGCAATCAGGGAGGCGACCAGCAGAAGCCTTTTCAGGCGCACACCGGACAGGAAATGTTTTATGCGCTGGAACATGGGGAAAGTCCAATTTTTTTGGAGTGATAATGCCACATGTTACCTGCTTTTCCAATGATATCATGACTTCTGCGTAGTTTTCATTCTTTTGCCACGTTGTTTCCGTGTTGGCGGCGCATTCTGTTCATTGATGGTGCGTGGTGAGTGGATGGATGAAAAAATATCGTATATTTAAAAAAGGTTATAAAAAATGTTGAAGTGATGGTTTAAGTATGTTATAGGGAGTCAAAATCGTTACATTAATGTTGTTATATTAGCATATTTTGGTTGGTTTCGAACTGTGGGTTGGGAACAGTTAGTGGGGACAGTTGCAGAGACAGGCTTCATGTAACCGTAACAACGTCATATTCCACATGAAAATGTGAGAAGGAGGGATTATGTCAACCGAATTTCTGTGTATCATCTCTACCGATCCGTCGTTTGTTCCTGCCATTGATGCTCAGAAAGCCGCTTTGGCCGCGTTCAGAAAAATGCTTCCCATGGCCGAAGTCGTGGATGTTATTGAGTTCAAGGAAATCCGCTTTATTGATCCGGGGATGCGGTTCGAGTTCGTGTCGTGTCCGTTGTGCGAAAGTGAGCTTGACCAGATATGGTGGGGCGATGCCATGTGTGCTGCTGAGAGGACCGGTTTCAGGAATCTGTCTGTTACGCTGCCATGCTGCGATGCGCCGAGTACGCTGAATGATCTCATTTACAAAATGCCTGCCGGATTTGCCCGTTTTCTTTTGCAGGCGCGTGAGCCCAAATTGGGGCGGTATCTCACCGTTGATAAGTTGCAGGCACTCGAATCAATAGTGGGCACTCAGTTGCAACAGATCTGGATTCAGCGCAAAGATAATGAGGATGAACTGGATCTGGCATACACATCTACAGCCAGAGCTGTTGCCGCGGGATGACCGGCAGTATGAATTTCTTGACGGAGTATCGCGCAGTTATATGAGGCATTAGTTTTTTCTTTGTCAGATTAGCTCCTTACCCCATCCCCACCCTAGCCCTCCCCTTGAAAGGGAGGGAATTATAAGGCTCCTCCCCTTTCAAGGGGGAGGTTGGGAGGGGGATGGGGTGAAGAGTGTTGCAATACGGTTGTAATGTGACTACGTTATCCGCGTGGGCTCAATGAATCCGTACCCATCCTATCATCCTACCACCCTGCTTAACTCCACCCCAACTTTTCACCCTTTGAAGCGAAGGGGTAGTGCCTTGGTTGAGATTCGACGCTTCGTACCATTTCACTCTTTTAGCCGGACAATGGTTATGTGAGAGGCCTGGAGGAACGGGAGACACGAAACCGGATGCTGCCGGGTTTCAATCATTCCGGGCGCAGAAGTGCCTCGGCGATGGTCAGGCGTTCGGGGTAATCGGGCAGAGCTTTGGTTTGCTTGAGAAAGAGCGAGTTGATTGCGACCAGTACGACATTGAGCCTGTCCAGATCGATGATAGTGGAACCTGAAAGGGAGTCTTTGGTTGCAAGGTTGAGCGGGCAGCAATCCAAGCGCTGCTTGTCGCCCTCCGTGAAGAGAATCGGCAGGCCGTGGGTACGGCAGATAATGGGGCGGGCTTTGTAAAGCAGGCAACGGTTGTTGTGAAGGAGCGGACAATGCTTTTCCGAGGCGTATTCAGCCACATGACGGCGGATGGAGGCTGTTTCCTTCTCGGGCAAGGCTTCCAAGGCTTCTCTCAGTGCTGCGGCTTCCACGGGGAAGATGGTGATGGATATGCAGCAGGTGCTGCATCCCTCGGAACAGGTGATCTGATCCTGTAGAGCGTGTTCGATACCGGCGCAGAGTTCATCCACCCGGCTTACCAGTTGCCGGTAATTGTTGAGTGCGTTTTGCATAAAAACAACTCCTGTTGCCGACTGCATTCACACTATACGCGAATATGGCGGTAGTGGAAATGTGGGGTGTACGCTGCGTTCATTAGTATCTGTGATAGAATACAGTATATCGATAGAGTGACACGATACACCACTTTTCAGTCCGGGGGAATACGGAAGTATCCGGCAACCATGATATGCGGAAAGGAATAGCTACACATGATCAAAGGAAGCGAAATACGGAAAGCGGACCATTCAATTGACCACCTTTTTATCGATCGGTGGTCTCCACGCGCCATGTCGGGCGATTCCATCCCTGAAAGCGATTTGAGGGTGCTTTTCGAGGCGGCCCGCTGGGCGCCTTCATCATACAACAACCAGCCCTGGCGCATTATGTATGCGCACCGTGATAGTGAACACTGGGAGCTGTTTTTCGATCTGCTGGTGGCTACGAATAAAGTATGGGCCCGGAATGCTGCAGCCCTGTTGCTGATGGTTTCCAAGACTACCTTCGACCACAACGGCAAGCCTTCCGTGACGCATTCCTTTGACTGCGGGGCTGCGTGGGCCAGTCTTGCATTCCAGGGGTCTCTCAAGGGATACGTGGTTCATGGCATGCAGGGGTTCGATTACGAGCGTGCCAGGATATCGCTGAACATACCGGATGACTACCGTGTCGAGGCAATGGCTGCCGTAGGTATTCCGGGATCGAAGGAGGCATTACCGGAGGAACTTCAGAACCGAGAATCGCCTAATGATCGAAAAAAACTGGTCGAGACGGTGTGTGAGGGGCCATTCCGCTTCTGATTTCACGTTGCACTCAGGATTGATTTGAAACCGGAATACCTCGGTAGAGAAGGGAGATGATCACTATGAGCTCAACGATTTCGCAGAATGAGCTGCGTCGAGTGTTGGGTAGCGCATCTGTCAAACTGATCGATGTGATGCTGCCTGAAGATTATGCCGTTTGCCATATTTCGGGTGCGGAAAATGCCTGTATTTACGAGATGATTTTTCTTGAGCGGATTTCCGCATGCGCGCCGGACTGCGAAATGCCGGTGGTGATTTATGATGCCAGCGGCACAACGTTGACGGCCCGGACTGCCCGGGAAAAGCTTATGAGCGCCGGTTATCATTCGGTGGCGATTCTGGAAGGAGGCTTGCGGGCCTGGCAGGCGGCCGGTCTACCGGTGGAAAGCAGTGAAGAAAGGCCACCGGCGGTTGCCGTTCCTGATGGTCGCTACAGCATCGATGTTTCCGCAAGTGTGGTCGAATGGTCCGGACGAAACATCAACAACCGTCACCATGGGCGTGTTTCTCTGGCAAGTGGGGCAGTTGTTTTTGACCGGGGAAACCTGAAGGGGGGCAACTTTGTCATCGATATGCTCACGATCCGGAACCTGGATCTCGATGATGAGGGGTGGCGAAGCATGCTGCTCCGGCACCTTGTCTCTGCTGATTTTTTCGATGTGGAACTCTATCCCTCGGCTGCACTGACACTAACCGGCTGGGAGCCGATTGCGGATGCTACACCCGGAACTGCCAATGGAATCGTCAGCGCTGATCTGACCATCAAGGATGTTACCGCTCCGGTCAGTTTCCCGGCAATGATCGTTCCGCAGGAAGATGGAAGCATCAAGGCCCAGGCCGCGTTCGACATTGACCGGACAAACTGGAACATTCGCTACGGTTCGGGCAAGCTGTACGAGAGACTCGGGATGCACCTGGTGAACGATCTGATCAGCTTTGAGCTATTCCTGGTTGCACGGGCATAGGCGATAACCGGGGATGTCATTCAACATCCTCCCTTGGTTGCCCGTCCAGTACCTTCCTGACGCTTCCCAGCAGTTCCATGGGGGATACCGGCTTTTGGAGGAACTGTGCTCCCGGCGGCAGAAATTCGCTTTGCGTAATCACATCCGTCGGGTAGCCGCTGATGAAAAGGGTATGTATGTCAGGCTTGATTTTTAGCATAGCTTCGTACGTTTCCCTGCCATTTTTCCGGGGCATGATTATATCCAGGATTACCAGCGAGATTTTTCCGGCGTTCTTACGGAAAATCTCAAGAGCTTTCTCGCCGTCCGGCGCCTCGACAACCCGGTAACCGAATTGCCGCAGCACGTCGCTGAGTACCAGACGGATCGAGGGGTCGTCTTCGACGAGCATGACCGTTTCCGCTCCCGGTAATGGCGCGGAAACCGTGGGTGACCATCCAGATCCAACCATGCCGGTCAGCGGAAGGAGGATGGTAAAAGTGGTACCGGTCCCGGGGGTGCTGGTTACCGTAACAACACCATGGTGCTGTTTGATGATGCCGTAGAGGATCGAAAGTCCAAGGCCGGTACCCTTCTCCGGTCCCTTGGTGGTGAAGAACGGCTCGAATATCCGGGCCATGGTGGCTTCGTCCATGCCGCAGCCCGTATCCCCGACCGAGATCAGGGCATAGTTGCCCGGCTGGCTGGAGTTGGTCAAAAGCGGATTCTCCGGTTCCAGGACAGTCATGTCCGTGGCGATGGTCAGTGTGCCGCCGGACGGCATTGCATCGCGGGCGTTGGTGGCCAGGTTCATCAGCACCTGCTCGATCTGCCCGCAATCGGCCATGATCGGAAGAGGGGATGCAGTCAGTTTTGTTTTCACGACGATATTTTCACCGATCAGACGGCTGATGAGCTTGATAATCGTAATGACGATATCGTTGAGATTGACCTGCTTCGGTTTCATGACCTGTTTGCGGCTGAAGGCGAGCAACCCCTTGGTGAGATGAGATGCTCTTTCCACCAGCCCCATCAGATTGTTGGCGTATTCTCTGGACTTGTTGTCCAGTTTTTTATCCATTCGCAAGAGTGTACTGTATCCGACGATGGCGGTAAGAATATTGTTGAAATCATGGGCGATGCCACCGGCCAGGGTTCCAACCGCCTCCAGTTTCTGGGCCTGACGCAACTGCGCTTCCAGGTTGCGGCGCTCGGTAATATCCTCTTTTATGGCCATGTAATGGGTGACTTCTCCTGATTCGTCTCTGATGGGAGAAATGGTGGCATGCTCCCAGAACAGGCTGCCGTCTTTTCGCTTGTTGCGTAAATCCCCTTCCCATACCTTTCCGGTGGTGATGGTTTCCCAGAGATCCTGGAAAACCTCATGGGGCGTATCTCCTTTCTGAATCCGTGGATTCCGGCCGATGGCTTCTTCGAAAGAGAAACCCGTCAACTGGGTAAAGCGGGGGTTGACAAATTCGATAATCCCGTTTTTGTCCGTAATCATGACAATCGTGGGGCTCTGCTCTACGGCGGCATACAGCTTGCGCAAGGTGTCCTCGGTTTGTTTCCGGGCAGTAATATCGCGCATTACCCCAATTACCCCGGCGATTTCCCCTTTTGCGTTTTTCAGTGGGGAAAGCGTCTCGGATATCCACCCTGCATAGTCATTGGAAGGGAAATGGAAGGGAAATTCGAGTGATGATATGGAGTGTCCTTCCAGAACCTTTTCCAGCCGCTCTATCCCTCCTTCATCCTTTAAAAAGGGGAACAACTCTAGTGGGCTTTTTCCGATGACTTCCCGGGCCGGAAGGCCGCTCAACCGCTCCATGTAGGGGTTCCAGCCCCGGAACCGCAGATCCGCGTCATAGACGACGATTCCCTCTTCGGCGTTGTTGATGATCTGCATGCTGAATTGCTCCGACTCTCTCAACGCCTCATCGCTTTTCAGTTTTGAAAACGCGATGGCCACGTATGCCACCAACTCTTCCAGTTGCGCGACCTTTTCCTGCGTGAACTTCCCTTTTTTCCGGTCGTTGAACTGGAAAAGACCAAATATTTCATTATGGTAGCGGAGCGGGACCAGGGCAACGGATTCGTATCCTTCACTATTGCAGCGATTGCGGGTTTTAGCCTGGCGATCGGCATCGGTGGTGGTGGCCAGAAGTTCCGAGGTACAGCTTGACCAGAAACTACCGCGAGGCGTGAAGAACGGTTTTGAAGGATTAAAGCGGTTGCAAAGGATGTTGCCGCACATGCAATCAATGGCCGGATGGCCGCAATGGTCCCGCATTACTTCACCCTTCGGGTCGTACGAGCAGAGGCTGTTTTCAGCCAACACGAATTCCTCGTCAAAGCCATGCGTCACATAGTAGGGATAATCTTCGCCATCGCGCAGCCGTACGCCGATGGCCTCACAACCGGTTGTTTTTTGGAAGAAGGACATCAGAGCCTGCATCAGGTCCGGCAGATTATTGGCCAGGTTGCATATTTGCAGAAGCTCCAGCGTTGCTTCCCGCGTTTTTTCGATCCGCTTTCGTTCGGTGATGACGTCGAATATGGCGATGAAGTGCTCTTTGGCGGGGCTGTAAAGGGAAACCCAGAACCACTGATCCAATGCTTCGACATATACCTCAATCTGTTCCGGTTTTCCGGTCATGGCGACCCTGGCGTAGACTTCAAAAAGGCCTGGATCTCTTTCACGAATGCCGGGAATGACTTCAGTTCCTTTTTTGCCGATCACATCCTTCAACCCGGTCTGCTTTTCAAAAGCTTCATTGACGCTTAGGTAGATGAAATCCAGAGGGGTGTCGCCATCGAACAGCATGCGGCAGTAGGCAAAGCCGTTCATCATGTTGGCAAACAGCGAATGGTACATCTCTTCGCTCTTGTGCAGTTCCATCTCCATGCGTTTGCGTTCGGTAATGTCGGTCATCATTGTCTGCAGGAACGCTTCATTTCCCAGTCGGATGATTTCCGCCGAGTACTGGACCAGCATAATGTTTCCTGATTTCTTCCGCAGATGGATTTCGTGGTTTACGATATGTCCGCATTCATCAATGATGTTGATAACCTCGTTACGCTCTTCATCCCGCACATACAGATTCAGCTCCGCTGTTGTGCGGCCTATGGCTTCATCGCGTTCAAATTCAAATAATTGAAGCCAGGCATCGTTAACCTCGATAAGCTTGCCATCGTCTTTGTGGCTGATGCCGATGGCAATGGGTGAACCGTTGAATATGCTTCTAAACCGGTATTCGCTTGCCTGCATGGATACTTCGGCGGCAAACCTGGCTCTCGTATCTTCCGATTTTTTGAGGCTTCGCTCCACGGCAGACGCCAGGCGGCTCAGGTTGTCCTTCAGGATGAAGTCATCGGTGCCCATCTTGAGAAGTTCAACCGCCTGTTCTTCGCCGATGTTGCCTGAAACAAGGATGACCGGCATCTCGGGGTAATGCGACCGGATAAAGTTGAAACTTTCGCTAAAATCGAGCTTCGGGACGTTATAATCCGACAGGACAAGATCCCAGGCGCTCTTTTCCAGGTTGTCTTTCAGTTCTTCCAGGCTGTCTACCCGGCTGCATCTGGCGTTAAAGCCCTGCTGGAGCAGATGGCGTTCGATCAGCAGGAAGTCTGCCCAGCTGTCTTCTATTACCAGAATATTCAAAGCCTTTTCCATGGGATACCCACCCGCAATAATTCATAACTCTTCAAAGAGTAAATTTAGAGTGTCCTATACGTAACATCTTGGTATAATAGATGAAAATTGTAACAGAATTGTTAAAAAAGAAGTTTAACATATTCTGTTCCTCTTTCAATTTCTTCTTAATTATATTCAAAAACTCGCGACGCCGTTCCCGAAATCGGAAACGGCGCCATGAATTTATTCGTATTTTTTACGGCTTCCCGGAGTTTCGTGCACATCAATCTATGTGTGCATCATAGCCGATTCTATCGGTGATTTTCCTGCCAACCTCCCACAACTCTTCACAACTGTTATGGCGGACTGCCGTGTCAAGTTCGCTCTTATAAAAGCCGGGAATCGAACCCTCTTTGATAAATACGTCGATCTGATCTTCTTTGGTTATGCTGAGGGAACCGGAATATTCAACCTTCAAACCGCTTCCATATTCGCATATCATACTAACACCCCCTCTTCATAGCTTTTATTGTACTCCGCGTCTGGAGCAAAAACAATGTTGTCCAATGCAGGGGCAGGTGCCATTCATGCGATGCCGGACTCAGTTAAGTTCTTCGCCGTACAAATCATTTACGGCGATTCTCACTCTTGGTTTCCTGGCGGATTAATATTACAATTGTATCCATGGGTTGGGCGCCGTAGAAAAAAACAGATGCAAGGCGGAAAAAACCGTTTCCGGATAAAAACGAGAAAGGGAGTAAATAACCCCAGCCGCACTTATTTCCTGATAACCCCTTACGGAGGGTAACATGGCGATTTTGAGACAAATAGCCCAGTTGGGACAGCCGGTTTTGCGGGAAGTTGCGAAGAAGATTGTTGATCCGGCGGATCCTGCCGTTAAGATGCTCATCGACGACATGCTGATTACCGTGGTGGATGCAAATGGGGTGGGGCTTGCCGCACCCCAGGTGTTCGAATCGGTCTCCCTTTTCATCATTGCGTTACAGCCGAATGCGCGCTATCCCCATGCCCCCCAAATGGAGCCGATAGCAATGATCAACCCGGAGATTCTCTGGGCGTCGGACGAGAAGGAGAATGGATGGGAAGGTTGTTTGAGCATTCCCGGACTGCGAGGCTTGGTTCCCCGGCACCGGCGTATCGGCGTGCGTTACCTGACCCGGACAGGTGATGTGCGTGAGGAAGAGTACAGCGATTTTCCGGCGCGGGTTTTTCAGCACGAGTTCGACCATGTGCAGGGGATTGTCTTCCTGGACAGGATGGAGAACATGCGTGAGTTGATGACGGAAAAAGAGTATATCAGAACTTATTCGTAAATAAGGATTTGCGGCCTCGCATTCCGTCTTCAGGGCATCTTTCCCTGGCCTTCAATCGCAAAATCCTCGACGTAGCACTGCTACGCCTGTGGTTTTACTCAATCAGGCCAGGAAAATCTGCCACGAATCCGGACGCGATACCTGACAAATTTATTTACGAACAAGTTCTAAGGAGTCTGCAAAGCCATGCATGATCTGTTTCCGGAGGGGGAGGATATGCGGCGCGCCGTCAAATGGGTGTCCGCCAAGATTCAGGAAAATCCCGGCGAGCAGGTTCGGAAGCTCGTTCAGGAAGCAATCTTCAAGTTCGATCTTTCTCCCAAAGACGCCGAGTTCATAATGAGGTTTTTTAGCCAAGGAAAAGGGGAGCCATAATCTCTTTTTATTTTTTTATTGAAAGGTGAAAACATGATTGTCGAAAGAGAAGTCAAGCCCATACTCCACAGACAAAAATGCCTGGCATGCGGCTATTATACCATCTACAGCGCAGTTCCGGCCGGTGACAAGGCAACGGACACGTGTACGTACTGCGGTCATACGGTAGAACTGGTCTGGTATGCGGATATCAAGAGCGCATTCAAAAGTTTCGAGAAGATGTTAAAGGATATGAGCGAGATTTTTCCGGAACTGAATGAGTTGAAAAACCCGGGGGATCATGTCCTTCTGGATTAAGGGATGGTTGAGGGTGGCGCCTCCCGGGACTCCAGGAGGCGGGGAGGAATAACGTGATGAGAAAACGAATGACCGGAATCATATCATCTTTTGTATTGCTGGCCGTTACCGGGTGCGCAACCATTCCAGGAGGGCCGAGTGTTTTGGTGTTGCCCGGAGAGGGAAAGACATTTGAAGAATTTCAGACCGATGATGTGGTTTGCAAGCAATGGGCGCAACAACAACTCGGCACCCAGCCGCAGGAAACAGTTAACAGGAGCACGGCAACCGGTGCTGTTGCCGGTACGGTACTCGGAGCAGGCGCTGGAGCGCTCATCGGAGCCGCTACGGGGCATCCGGGAGCTGGCGCGGCCATTGGTGCGGGTAGCGGGCTTCTTCTTGGTACGGCAACCGGGGCCAGCGCCGGAAATACATCCGGAGGGGAGGCTCAACGGCGTTATGACAACTCCTATATCCAGTGCATGTATTCCAAGGGAAACCAGGTGCCGAAGTAATGAGGGGCACAAAGAAGAGGGCTGCTTTTTTTGCGATATCCGGCAAAAAAACAGCCCGCTTGGTATTCAAAATAAGTCTGCGTCAGAATCGTTTGTTTGGCATCAGCCTAGTTTTGTGAATTCAAGACTTTGCGTATTTCCGCATCGACGGCTCCAAGCTGAGTTTCTCCGCTGACAGCAATGCTCAGAATGTGATTTTTGGCTTCGAACATAAGCAGATGACTGTCTTTTCCCTGGATGGCGGCTCGCTTCACTGTTCCGGCGCCAAAAAGGTTTCCCAACTGGTTGCCGATCATCGCTATGTTCATCGCCTGGGCGGCGAGGTTTTCCGCATCAAAGCTGGTATCGTTCACCGGAATCCCATCCTTGCCCAGAAGAACAGCATGGGTAACTCCCGGAATCTGCGAAAGCGTCTCCAACAAATTCGATCCCATTTTGTTTCCCTCCTCTGTTGTTCCTGTTTTCTTCTCTGGACGTTGATTGATGGTCTGCGCCCCCGAGCGGTTTTCGTCCTGCAGGCGGCAAGCCTCCATTAACAAAAACTTCCAGCTTTCACGAATAGTTATGCTGGTTGTGGTGACCTTGGGCTGAAGATTGAACTTTCCTCCCGGCCACTGAAGTATCTCGTAGAAAGCCGCTTCGCCGACATGGTCCTGCTGAACGGCATGAATGATATCGCCATCCCGGAAAAAGATGCTTCCGGAATTCTGGCCGAAATGGACAGTGATGCATCCAGAGAAACGGTTGAGGGCGTTCATCTGGATGATATCGGGAAGGGACAGGCCGGTAACCGCCCCCTCAAAGCTGTTGGGTATCATCTCCCGCGACTCTTCTGGCATCATTGTGGGTAACTCCTTTTTCTCTTTTCTGGGCCTGAAGGTTCATGGTCTGTTTTGAGTAGTGCAACAAAAACAGATAACTATGAGAACCGGATGGCTGTCAAGAGATTAACGCTTGCGGGATAAGAGATTTTCCAGCAACTGGCAGATCAACTGGCGGGTTTCCCTGCTGTCGGCTGCGTTGGAATTGGCGGTGCTGCTTCCGCTATCCATGTCTCTGAATATTCGCAGCATCCCCTGCAATGGATTTGTTATCGTGCGTGAAATCCAGGTGCTGACAAGAACGAGCGTGGCAATGATTACAACGCCGAATGCCAGGGTCCACTTTAAAAACCAGGCTTTTAACTGCTCAAAGTAATCAGCTTCGTTTACTCCCGGCACAATCCACATGTCCCAGGCTTTGATATACCGGAAAGCCACGATTTTCACTTGTTTGGTGGTTTTGGCGGTATATTCGTAAACACCGCCTTCCTTGTTGTTCCTGATATGGTCGATGTGCGGCAGTCCAGCCAGTTTTTTCCCCTCGTCCGTGGGATGAACGGTCAGCACGCCTTCGGGATCAAGCATAAAGGGATATCCACTTTTCCCAACCTTTACCGAGCAAACCATCCTTTTGAAACTAGCTTCTTTGTAGGCTTCAGGCTTGATGGTGGCAATGTAATTGATGTTCTTCTCCAACGCATCAGCCACCGATGCTACGTCTGATTTCATAATGTCTTTTACGGTTGCGACTGCAATTACGTATGAGAACGAAACGCTTAATGTAATCAATGCGATGCAGACCAGGGAGAAAAGGACCAGCTTGGCTTTAATGGTATTAAACACTCAATAACCCTCCATATCATGTTATAAAAACGAACGACTCTCCACCATGTACGATATTGTTTTATTTAGGGATTCGGAACTTACTACTATACCGTTTTTACATCTTGTCTTCAGGCCATCTTTGCCGTTCCTTCGATCACAAATCCTCAGCGTAGCTCTGCTACGCCTGCGGTTTTGCTCAATCAGGAACGACAAATCTGACTTAAATCCAAGCGTCAAAACTGGTACATCAGTAAGTTCCAAATCCCTTATTCTGCTCCAAATGCCTGCTTTAAGCCGAACAGTCCTCCTCCAACATTTATCTCCGCTACTAATTCATCGCCCGGCTTAACCTTCACGGCTTCGGCGGCGGCCAGAGTTATGGTAATGTTGTCATCGAACATTTGACCGTTATCACCTTCAATAATCCTGACATTGTTAAAAGTCTTGCTTGTTCCGGTTATTTTGTTGGTCAGTTTGACTTTTTTGATGGCGTCGATACCCAATAACCCGCAAATTTGTTCCGAAAGTTTTTTGCTGAAGGCAACTCCCTCCTGCATCTGGTCCCATGAGATTTTCGCGGAAGCCGCCAGCGAATTGACGGTGAGTATGAAGCCCTTGCCATCTCTTTGCAGTGTGCCATCGCTTACTTTGGGCGGAGCCGCCTGATTGACAACAGGACGTGAGGCCGGCAAAGGAGCGGGGGGATCGGCAGTAAACACGGCTTTCAGTTTGCCCACAGCCACATTCAATGCAATATTCAGCATCTGCATATTGAAAGCACCGGCGCATAACAGCAGGAGAAACCCCTTCGGCATATTCTTTAATATGATTCGTCCCTCACTGCAGTGCAAATCGATCATATTGACATCGTTTGTGTAGTCACTGAGTCCGGACACAAAATCAACCGAGAGGCTGGAAGCATTCAGCAAAATGTCCGTGTCAAAGATCGGTGGAAATGCATTGGCCAGTATTTCTCCCTCGCTGTTGCATACCAGACTGCCAACCACGCCGGGCACCAGATTTATTTGCTGAAGCACTTTATCCATATTTCCCTCGCATCTCTTTTAAAAACAGCTTTCAACTAAGACTCTTGCAAAAGTCAAAAACGTTCTCTCCCCCCTGGCGGGGGAGGGGGAGCCGCTTTTCAGGACTTTTGCAAGAGGCTCAACTTATAATGAGTTCTCTTTCCAGGCCGGACATCGTCCTAAAAAAACGCCTGGAAGGAGCAAATACTCCATTTCAGGCGTTCCGTTTTTGTTCAAGTGATGTGTCCATTTCGGTAACCCCGCTGTCCCGTTAGGATGGTGGCTTTGCGACACACGGTTGCCCGTGCTGTGCCTTTTCGATGAATGCGTATATTCATTAATTGTTAATCTATCTATAATGCCTCTTGTCTATATGTGTCAATAGGTTAAGTGCCAGGCATGATATTAAAACAAACAATTAGTTAAAAAAGAACCTTACTCCGAAAGTCATTGAAAGGCTCGAAGGGTCATAATTGCCGATTTTTACGCCTGCGGATTTAATATCCGCGTCAGGAGCAAGAACTCCCTTTAATTCGGCGTTCAGGGCCAGTTGCTTCAGGAGGAAATAATCTACTCCTCCGCTGAGGTGAACACCCGGGACAGTATCGACATCCGCTGAATCTCCATTGGAAAACTCGAAATCGTTAAGCAGCAGGTCAACTCCGGCGCCCACGTAGGGGACAAGCTTTTTAATAGGGAGAACATCATGGAACCGGTATTGAGCGCCCAGTGAAATGTTGGTGGTGCCAAAGTCACCCTCTTTAAAACCGGCGCGATCGGCGCTGAAATCGGCATGCGTGATGTCAAGCTCCAGCGCTATGTTTTTCGTGATTCCGTAGATAAAACCGCCACCGCCGATCAAGCCGAGGTCGGTGCTGAGATCGCTTGGGTTTGCATAGGCTTCGCTATCGGCCGGAACCAGGAAGCCGATTCGTCCGGTTACGCCGAGTTTGCCCTTGATGCTGTCCGCCGCGATCGCCGTGCCTGCCATCAAAACAAGAGAGAGAACCACACAATAAAATACAAGAACCTTTTTCATTTTTTCCTCCATTTTTTAAAATCATCATACAAATCAGAATGTTAAAACTGTACTTGGGCGCCCATCAAACCGGTAAGCTTCTTCTCACATTAACCTCCTTTTTTATTGGACGCTTCAGTTCCGGATACTGTTTGGGCATAAAAAAACCGGGGCTGAATATCCTGCGGATAGTTCGGCGACCCGGCTGTCTCATGGAGACCCTTTAGGCTTTCCGTCCCACCCTTGCGGGTGGTTTAGTATTATCGCTATCTGATTCTGTTATTTGCGCTTTAGAACGCTTTTTTTCACAAGTAAAGGGCCGATTTGTTTCCTTGGCAACAAATCCGCCCCATGTCGAACCGGAAAGAAAGATGCGTATCAGTAGTTATCGTGCTTTCCACCCTTACGTTCTTCTTTTTCCGCCCGTTTTAAATCCTTGCGGTATTCCTTGTCCGCCTGTTTCATTTCTTTGCGTTCTTCCTTTTCTGCCCGCTTCAAATCCTTGCGGTATTCCTTGTCTTCACGCTTCTCTTCTTTCCGGTACTCTTTTTCTGCCTTGCGCCGCGCTTTCCACTCTTCTTTTCCGGTCATGAAATGCTTGCCGTGATAATGGTCCCGGTCGTGGCGGTAAGCGTCGTATTCGGTATTGCGATAAGCCCTGATCCGCTCAAGTTTGTGCTTACGCAGTCCTGGGGGGAGGTTTCTGTACTGCACAGCCATCCATGGGCCGTGGCTGCCGGGAGCCCTGAACCAGCGTCCGTCACGGAAGATGTAATAACTGCTCTGTACATAGAAGAGATCATACGGTACACCAACCGCAACGTAAAAGCCGAGCGGGGCGGGATAGATGAAATCGACATCCTGCTCGATGATTACTGGCGGGGGGGCAGGGACTACGACGTGTTGGGGCTGATTACCAAGATTGATATCCACATCAACCCCGACATTACCGGCATAGCCGGCTGAAGCGTTGAGCGCCAAGACCATCGGCACGAGTCCCATTGCCAGCTTGTTATAATTGATGAATTTCCTGAACACTACGTGATGCCTCCTCTTGGAAATTTCCCCTTGGTCCCGGAATTTCCGCTGCTAGCCGGAAACAAAACAGCCGGGGCCTCATATCGATGATATTTCGGCATCCCGGCTGTCTCGGTGAGACCCTATAGGCTTTCCGCCCCATCCTTGCGAATGGTTAAGTATTATCGTGTACCACCTGTGGTTTATTTAATTCGCCAAATAAACCATAACACAAATTAAATGTCAACCTTCTCATTTTGCTGGAAATCCGGTTTTTCATTCCCGCATCATATCACAGTGTGGTTGTCTGTATGTCTTTCCTTTAATAAGCGGGTTTCGGTATGGGTGACATCTGCCGCGCTTCTGTTGTGTGTTTGGAGGCGGAGGCTTTTTCCAGGGCTAGCGCTGCTGCATTTTTCTCGCAGAATGTGCGGGGTTCATAGGTGTCGCCTGCTGCCAGACGCTCTTCTTCTTTCATGAGGCGATTGAAAACATACCGGCCGATGAGTGGAGCAACCATCCGTGTTTTCCAGCCGAATGCGGCGTATATATCCGCAAGAAGATTTTCCGCCTTTTCCTGGAGCACCGGATTGTGGCGATAGTACTTTTTCATGGCCCAGACAGCGCCGGCATAGGTGGAGCGCAACGGTACGGCTTCCCAGGCGATACGGTTCCGGACGCGCCGGGAATGGGATGTGCGATTCTGCCAACCATTCAGCAAAACCCGGATCAGGCGCAGGAGACTGGGACCATTGGCTTCAAAATCCCGGCGGAATGCATCGAGAAGATAGTTCTCTTCCTCGCCGTTTTCAAAGTGAGGGTGGCGGTAGTTGAAACGATACTGGCCATGGGCATCGGCAAAGGGGAATTGGGACTCGGGCAACAGGTTGCCCTCCCGTTTGTGCCGTTCATAGAGCGGAGTCCCCGGAATCGGCGTATACAGCATGAATTGGTGAAAGACCGTATCATGGCGGACGGCGCGCTCAATGATCGTTTCCATGTCTTCCGGCCGGTGGTTTTCCAGGCCGAGGATGGATGAACCGAGAACCCGGATTCCGTTCGACTGGAGGTTTTGCACAAGATCAAGCGTATCAACGCCCTTGAGTTTGTCGTAGGAGCTTTCCTCGCCTTCAAGCCCCATCCAGACAAAACCGATTCCCAGTCCCATTAACTGTTCCATGGTGTAGGATCTCAGCACCCGCGCCGAACTGAATACGGACAAGGCCCAGCTCTTGCCGTTTGCCTCCATCAGCTCAAGGAGCCGGAGCGACCTTTTCCTGTGCACAAGGAAATTTTCATCCAGGACGAAGAAGGAGCGCACCTTAAGTGTTTTTTCGATTTCGCACATGACGCTGAAAAGTTCATCGCCTGTCTCATAGAAGTTGATGAATTGCCCCTTTCCACCGAACAGTGCGGAGGTGGAGCAGAAGTTACATCCCATGGGGCAGCCGACGGAGGGAATCAGGATCGCTGCCGTTCGCTCTGGGTCATCGCCGATATCTATTCCCATTGTCCTGGAACCAAAACCCGATAGAACCTTGGGGTGCTTTACCGGCGCCTGGTCATTTTGGCCGAGGTAGCGTTGAAACCAGCGGATACCCTCTCCGCGGACGATCTGGTCCACGTCGATCAGCTTGTCGAGTTCTTCTTTGTTGGCAATGTGTCCGCCAACCACAATGGTTGCCCCTGGTTGATAGCGGCGGATCATCTCGCACATTTTGGCTACCTTGCCGATGTTGGCTATGATCCCGCTGATACCGATGATGTCATAACTCTGGTGGCGGATTTCCTCTTCGAATCGCTCCAGGGTAGGAAAATCCAGTAATGTGCAGGGTGCATCAATGTTGGCCTGAATCATCATCAGCCCGAATGAGCGGTGAAACATGCGCAGGGAGAATCCCCCCTGAAGCCGGGTAACCTGATTCTGGTACAATTCCATGGGGTTGATTTTACGGCTTCCGTATTCATCGTCCTGACTGTAGGGGCCGAAGACACTTGATAAAAGAACTCTGGCTTTCGTTGCCAAGGGGTGGAGTGGGTGACTTACGGGTAGGGTTTGCGACATGTATGTTCTCCTTGGGGGGACGCAGCTTCGTTTTAAAGCTTGTCCGTACATAGCATTCCGGGAGATTGCGCCTGGAATGAATTTTGTGCGATAAGTTCTTAGCTATTGTATAGAAACAATCCGGAAATGGAGAGTCATAAAGTACTGTTTTACAATACTTTTACATTGCTCCGGATGCTTTGTGCGGGCTGGGTGGAGAGTGATTGCAGTGATTTGAAGGGGTTCTGTTCAGGATTGATGTGGAGTGGTGGAAAGAGGGAGCAACCAACTCCCCCTTTCTCTGTGAGAATCATTTTTACCTATAGCGCCAAGGTCCGTAGGGACGCCACCAATGATCATAGTAAAAATCATAGTAAAATGGGGAGTAATAAGGGTACGGCTGATAAGGGAGCGTATCTTCCGGCTTCCATAGATATAATTCCCGGATAGCGATGACCGGGTAATCATAATCGATCTGATCCAGCCGCATTACCTTGTGTCCATTTGCTTTTCCCACGATGGTAACAAAACGGCCGGTTTTATAGACAAGCGGGTCGAGAAATCCGCTACTCTGTGCCAGGAAACGTCCCCCCGATTTATGCGACTCAACGGGCATATTGTCATTATCAAGCTGAAATTGAACAACTTCCAGTTGTCCCAATCCTTTCGTGTTGCTGACAGAGGCGATAGCGCCGCCGAGAAGTGCGTACTTCCCGGCCTGCTGGTCCGGATTCTGTTTTATCTGGGCAAAGGTGAGGGAACCGTCAACAAGCCGAAGCGATTCTTCGCTTATGACGTGAGTGCATCCGGCACAAAGAAAGAAGATAAATGTCATTAAAAAACGCAGGTATTTCATACGGCGCCTCCTTGCATTTTTCGTTTAGTATACTCCTTTTGACGCTGTCTTGTTAAGTTGCGTTTTTTCTGACTATGTTGTGCTGTTACATGAAATATTCTACACCCTCTATGGCGGGAATGTATCCGCAAACCTTGTATTCCAGCGGCCAGTTCCATTTTTGGAGGCGAACTTTGACAAGCCCCCTTTTGATGCGTCTGCCCTTATGGTTCGGTGCGCAGTTAGTATACGGATACATCAATTCTACGGTGACTTCCTTGGCGCAGTGTAACTTTGCTGTGGCCTTCGTTTTGGGTTTGACGTCCCGGACGGAGACAATCCGGTATTTCATGCCCGGATAAAGGATTTTGTACAAGGGGGGCAAGGCGCGTTTGGAGCGCGCCTGAAGTTCAAAAGGAGCATAGGCGCTGTTTTTCCTTTTTTCATGCTCGTTGCGGCGAATTATCTCTATCTGCCGCTTTTCGGCGTCATTCGCCGTCATCTTCCTGCCCTCCGCTGTTACAATGATCTGCTTTTCGATTGCGGCCGTAATGACGGCGTCGAAATACCCGACAGCGCTGAGATCGTTGTAGAGGTATGCGGTTATGTAACCGATGACAGCATATTTGGGCTTTTTGGAGCGTTCGGGAACAAATCCGGCCGCAGGTGCGGTATTATTTGCGTCGTCGGCGTATGTGGGCGCCGAAAACAGAACAGGAACGACACATAGCGCCAAAAGAAGCGCGGGGGAGAAAGCCGGAAATATTTTTCTTATGAAGGCCGGTAGCATGTTATTATTGTAAGTATTTATATTTGCGTATTAATTAAATATATTATCAAATTGTTAGTGGTATACTCTTTATGGATGGTGCTGTCAATGAAAAATACGCACTTTTTGAATGGTGGTTGCGCGAAAACCATCTCTGTTATAGTGCTGCCATGGAAAAGAAAATCATTACCAGCAGAGAGATCGGCGAGGCGATAAAGCGACGCAGGCGTGAACTGGGAATTTCTCAGGAACGGCTGGCGGAGATGCTCAACGTATCCTACCAGCAGGTACAGCGCTACGAGAGCGGCGCCAACAAGCTCAACGTCGAGAATATTCAGGTGATCGCCCATCTTTTGAGCGTACCGCTCATGTTTTTCTTTTCCAGCGACACTTCTTCCACAGTTGCCGAGCCAGTGCAGGACTACACCGCACAAGACGAAAAAAACCTCCTCAAATACTTCAGGCGAATTCCGGAACGGCGCGAACGGAGCGTGGTGGTCAGCGTCGCCCGCCTGGCAGTCTCCAAGCGATAACTCTCAGCTATACTCCCGAGTAATCAGAACAAAAGCTCGCAGGTTGCCTGTGTGGCTGAAGAATCTGAAAGGTCATTATCCATGAAAGTGGTGATTGCTCCCGATTCCTTTAAGGAAAGTCTGTCGGCCTGCGAAGTGGCGGAACAGATTGCGGCTGGTTTTCGAGAGATATTCCCCGCTGCCGATTATGTCATGGCACCGCTGGCTGACGGTGGGGAAGGGACGGTACAGGCCATGGTGGCGGCTACCGGCGGCAGGATTGTACCGGTCAGCGTAACCGGCCCGTTGGGGGCTGAAGTTGATGCGTTTTACGGCGTGAGCGGTGATGGACGCGCCGCAATCATCGAAATGGCCGCTGCCAGCGGCCTGATGCTGGTTCCACCGGAACAGCGAAATCCGCTGGTAACCACATCCTATGGCACGGGAGAGTTGATACGCGCGGCGCTGAATGCAGGGGTATCCCGCATTATTGCCGGTATCGGCGGAAGTGCGACCAATGACGGCGGCGCCGGAATGCTTCAGGCCCTTGGCATGAAGCTATTGGACAGGGAAGGGCGGGATCTGGATTTCGGCGGCGGTAGTCTTGACCGCCTTGACAGAATAGATGCGGCTGGTCTGGACCCGCGGTTGAACGAGGTTATCCTTGATGTGGCTTGCGATGTAAGGAACCCGCTGCTGGGGGAGAATGGCGCTTCAGCGGTATTTGGACCGCAGAAAGGGGCCACCCCGGATATGGTTGCGCACCTGGATGCCAACCTGGCGTGCTATGCCGCCGTGATCAGCCGCGATTTGGGGGCAGAGGTAGCCTTGGTTCCGGGGGCCGGAGCCGCTGGTGGTATGGGGGCGGCTCTGTTGGCAATTGGCGGGCGTTTGCGTCCAGGCATCGAGATCGTCTTGGATGCGGTTGGTTTTGAAGAGATTGTCCGGGATGCCGACCTGATAATCACCGGCGAAGGACGCATGGACAGTCAGACCATCAGTGGCAAGACGCCCCATGGCGTGGCCTGCATCGCCAAACGCTTGCGAAAGCCGGTAATCGCCATTGCCGGTTGCCTGGCGGCTGATGTGGGGGTGGTACATGCACATGGCATCGATGCCGTATTTTCCGCCGTGCCCCGGCCGTGCACTCTGGATGAGGCTTTGGCCGATGCTGCGGTGAATGTCCGGCTGGCTGCGCGCAATATTGCCGCAACCATCAAGCTGTCGCAAGGACTGCGGACAGGGCGATAGCCGCATAAAATCTGCTTCGCGCAAAACTCACGAAGAATGTCAATGAATACCCGCCAACTATTTTTCTCATCTCTTTTTCGCCATACAATTCCGTAATTCCACTTCCAATTCAAAGTGCTATCTTCGTTGGCTCGTCAAATATCTCTCAACCTACTAATGAGTACGCCTCGCCGCCTTGATGTCATATTTGATTTGAAACCGATATAACCTGGTGCGAAGTCGCAGTTTTGATCCAATGGAGGGCGTTGCTGGAGCTATTCGTACGGCTCGTTTTTGCGAAGCGCAAAAAAAACTTGCTTTTGATATTATGCTGTCATATATACCATTATCATATCAAAGCGGGATGGAGTTTTAAATTTTAAGGAAGTGTATTGGTACGGGAAAGATGAGAGGATCAGGGCCGGATGGCGGGAGTGCCTGTTTTCATCCGAAGATTTTGGATAAAGCATAATTAATTATGTTGCCATGTGTTCAGTTTCTGTTGTCTGAACTGTCAGACACCTTTTTTTACGGCTGGTTCTATTGTTTGAAACAAGTATCATTTTTAGTCTTGCTAAATTCAATTTAAATGCCTGTTTATAATCTGCCGTTGGTATTTTTGGCGTTATGTCAGATAATTATAAAATTGTATATTGTATGCACGGTATAAAAACGGTATTTTAAAAAAAAATCACTTAAAAAAAACTTGCAGTTCAAATTGTAATATGCTAGTTAAACTCACGAAAAATATACAGATAATACAAATTTAACTCTTAATGCTATTTGTAATGATATGAAACAAACGTTTTACCCCTTGTGTTTGAATATTCACCATGTTGTTTTAACTAAGTACCATTTTTGGTTTTGCTGTATTTGAATTTACGTTGCTATATCGCTAGTTAATGCTTTAGAAATATGCCTCTAAAATAATAAATAAAACTTTTAGGCTTATTTGCAATAGTGCGAATCACTTGATAAATTTCATAACAGGTTGCTCAGATCCGTCCTTTTCGTGGTATGTTCTAGGGATTGCGGCGGATGATGGGTGCTGCTGGAAACAACGTTGTTTTCCCGGTCTGGAAAGGATTAAACATTGTGTGGTCATGGTGGCCGACGAGTGTTTGTACTCGTCGGTTGTTTAGTTTGGCGTCCCGCCTTTTTTGATCATATTTAAATTTGTTCTTGTAGCAGGCAACCTAAAAACATTTATATACATTGTTACTCCGACCCGTCCTTCCTAAAGCGTATGCAATGGAAATCGGGCTATGGGTGTCGCCGGAAACAGCGCCGCCTCTCGTATTTGGAAAGGGGTGAACATGCGTGGTCATATGAGCGGCCGGCGGATGTTTGTATCCGTCGGCCGCTTTGTATTTAAGGAAGTCTACTTTACAAGTGAAATTATGTGTATTTTAAATATGAATGCTTGTATGTCCTTATTGTGAATTTAATGATATGTATTACAAAAAATGCTTATAGCTATTTGATAAAATACTGTTGGATTTATTAGTGACAATGTACCATTATTGATGCAATTTTATAGTAGTATTGTTTTACTAGTGTACCAAATTTGTTGAATAAATATTTTTATGTAACAATGTATATAAATATAATCATACATTTAGCATTTAAATGCGCATTAAAAACACAATTAATGTTATAAATATAAAATTATTTTATTGACTTTAGTGAAAAACTTGTGTTAGCTTCGCCAGCGAATTGCTTAATTAGCTTATTGTAAAGTGAAATATTTTGTATAAATAGTTGTAAATATTGTAGTAAATGCCTTGATCTTGAATAAGTTGTTTAAAGACAAGTTGAACGCACTATATCATTATAATTTTTATGCCTTTATAGTAAAACAGCTTTTGAATTAGTGGTATGTAGAGTAGTCCGATTTCGCTTTTTAAGTAGTTAATTTTAGCAATTCATTCCTATCCCTTTGAAACTAGCCTGCATTGCGCTCGCCTTCCTGAGCGCGGAAAAAATCGACAAGGTATTCCATCTGGTGACAGGTGGATGATTCCAAGTCAGAGAGGACACAGAAAGATGGTTTTCAGTTATTATCCAGGTTGTACGCTGAAGACAAAGGCCAAAGAACTTGACTTGTATGCGCGGTCAAGTGCGGAAGCGCTAGGTTGCACCCTCGAGGAGATTCCCGAGTGGCAATGTTGTGGCGGGATGTATCCGATGGCCAAGGATGAAATCGCGACGAAGCTTTCATCCGTCAGAGTTCTTGCGGCTGCACGGGACGCGGGCCAAGGACTTGTAACAGTCTGCTCCGCGTGTCACAACGTGGTCAAATTGGTCAACAACGACCTGCAGACCGATGCCGACATGACCTCGAAGGTCAACAATTACCTTAAGCTTGATGTTCCCTATGCGGGGGAGGCAAAGGTAATCCACTATCTTGAAATGCTTCGCGATGAAGTTGGATTCGACAATCTCGCGAAGAAAGTGGTTAAGCCTTTTACGGGGAAAAAGATTGGCGCCTATTACGGCTGCCTCCTTCTCCGCCCCAGCGACATCATGCAAATGGACAATCAGGAAAATCCTAAAATTTTTGAGGATTTCATCCGTGCAATCGGCGGAACGCCTGTGATCTATGCGATGCGTAATGAATGTTGCGGTGGATACATGAGGCTTGAAGACAAGGAACTCGCGAACAAGAAGAGCGGCGCGGTTCTGGCGAACGCACGCGATGCCGGTGCGGAGCTCCTGATCACCGCGTGTCCCCTGTGTTTGTATAACCTTGATAAGAACACAGACGGACACGGTGTGTCTGTCGCCTACTTTACCCGGCTTCTTGCTGAAGCATTGGGACTTGAGGTCGAAGCAACATTGGGACCTGAAGCCGGACTGGAAGGAGGCGACAATGATTAACGACTTTGATCGTGATGAAGTGATCAGAATCAGCGGGAGCAACGTAAAGAGGTGCATGCGCTGTGGAAAGTGTTCCGCGACCTGCCCTGCCTACGACGAAATGGAATTCCATCCGCATGAGTTCGCCTACATGGTGGAAAATGGGAATATTAAACCATTATCCGAATCTCTTTCGCTCTATAAATGCCTTTCGTGCTTTGCCTGCGTTGAACGGTGCCCGCGCGGCGTCGAGCCGGCGAAGCTCGTCGAAGCGGTTCGCGTTTCGGTTGTCAGGAAAAAGGAGCAGAACCGTCTAAAACCGGAAATGATCCCGGCAATGCTCGACGACGACATGCCGCAGCAAGCAATCGTTACCGCATTCCGAAAATTCAGCAAATGAGGGTAGACCGATGCAAAGAATAGGCGTTTTTATCTGCCATTGCGGCACGAATATAGCCGGAACCGTCGACGTCAGCGCGGTCGCGGAAACTCTGAAAAATGAGCCCGGCGTTGTTTTTTCCACTGAATACCAATACATGTGCGCTGAGTCAGGTCAGAATATTCTCAAAACCGCCGTCAAGGAAAATAATCTTACCGGCATAGTTGTCTGTTCATGCTCTCCACGCATGCACGAGACAACATTCCGCAAGGCGGCATCCCAGGCGGGAATCAATCCGTACATGGTTGAGATTGCGAACATTCGTGAGCAATGTTCGTGGATCCACAAGGACATGCAGAGTGGGACAGAGAAGGCGATTGCTCTCGGGAAGACGGCGGTCGCAAAGGTCCACCTGAACACTCCGCTCATACCCGGAGAGAGTCCGGTAACCAAGAGGGCGCTCGTCATCGGCAGTGGTATTGCGGGAATCCAGAGTGCTCTGGATATCGCGGAAGCCGGCTTTGAGGTCGATATTGTCGAGCGCGAGCCGACTATCGGCGGGAAGATGACTCAAATCGACAAGACATTCCCGACCCTTGACTGCGCAGCGTGTATCCTTACTCCGAAGATGGTCGACTGCTCGCAGAACGAAAAGATAAAAATCTATTCGTACAGCGAAGTAGCTGAAGTCAAGGGGTTTGTGGGGAATTTTACGGTCAAGATAAAACAAAAGGCACGCTTCGTTGACGCAGAGAAGTGTACTGGCTGCGGCATCTGTACCGAGAAATGTCCTCAGAAGAAAATCCCCAGTGAATTCAATCTTGGCATGAGCAACCGGCCTGCCATCTACATCCCGTTCGCTCAAGCTGTGCCGAAAGTTGCTACGATTGATGCGCCGAACTGTACCATGTTCAAGACTGGAAAATGTGGTGTTTGCGCGAAGGTCTGCGACGTGGGAGCCGTTGACTACAAGCAGGAAGACACATTCATAGAGGAAAAATACGGCGCTATCGTTGTTGCTACTGGCTACAACCCCATAAAACTCGATGATTACGATGAGTTTGCGTATTCGCAAAGTAAAGACGTCTTGACTTCACTTGAATTCGAGCGTCTGACCAACGCAGCAGGCCCGACCTCGGGTAAGCTGCTCCGTCCCTCCGACGGGAAACATCCGCATACGATTGTTTTCGTGCAGTGCGTTGGTAGCCGTGATGTTTCGCATCGTAACGGAAAAGAATACTGTTCAAAGATATGCTGTATGTATACGGCGAAGCACGCGATGCTTATCCGTGAAAAATATCCCGATACAGATGTGTACGTGTTCTACATTGATGTGCGTACACCGGGTAAAGCCTTTGATGAGTTCTATCGTCGCGCTGTCGAACAGTACAGTGTTCACTACATCAAGGGAATGGTCGGCAAAGTTGTTCCGGCCTCGGACGGGACGCTGAAGGTTCAAGCCTCCGATCTTATCACTAACGAGCAAATCAATATCGACGCTGATATGGTCGTCCTTGCAGCGGCAATTCAGCCTGATAAGTCGGCCCGACCGATGGCAACCATGCTCACAGCGAGCATGGACACGAACGACTTCTTCACTGAGGCGCATGCGAAACTCAGACCTGTCGAGAGTCCGACTGCCGGGATTTTCCTCTCGGGCGTTTGCCAGGGACCGAAGGACATTCCTGAAACCGTCGCGCAGGCAGGAGCCGCTGCTTCGAAGGTTATCGGCCTCCTTATCAAGGATAAGTTGACCGGCAATCCCTGCGTTGCCCAGTCCGACGAGAAGCTCTGTAACGGCTGCTCGGCCTGTGAAAAGGTTTGTCCGTACGGTGCAATTACATATATCGACAAGGAATTCAAGATGCCAAACCGAACCGTTGCGGTTCGTCGCATCGCGCAGGTCAATTCGGCTGTATGCCAGGGCTGCGGAGCTTGTACGGTAACCTGCCCCTCGGGTGCCATGGACCTGAATGGGTTCACGACAAGACAAATCATGGCGGAGGTCGACGCGATATGCAAGTAACCGAGACAACACAATTCAAGCCTAAGGTCGTCGCGTTCTGCTGCAACTGGTGCTCTTACGCGGGTGCTGACCTTGCGGGTACGAACCGGCTTGACTATCCCGCGGATGTAAAAATTATCCGTGTACCCTGTTCGTGCCGCGTCAATCCACTGTTCATGCTTCGTGCATTCCAGCGCGGCGCTGACGGAGTTATTATGTGTGGCTGCCATCCCGGTGACTGTCACTATACAAGTGGCAATTATTTTGCTCGCCGCAGGATGACACTTTTCTTCTCGATGCTCGATTATCTCGGCATCGAAAAAGAGCGTACCCGCGTCGAGTGGGTTTCCGCTGCAGAGGGCGCTAAGTTCGCCGCGACCATGAATGAATTCGTGGGAGCTGTCACGAACCTTGGCGAAAACAAACGACTGGAGGATTTGCGATGCAAAGTGCAATGATCGACCAGGCAAAGGCGCTCCTCGCCGACGGGACGGTGACCAGAGTGGTTGGTTGGAAACGGGGAGAGCTTTCGTACGACGTATCACCTGCTCTTTTTGAAACGCCTGAGTCACTTGATGAAAGTTTGTTGTATGATGATTTCTGCGGGGCGAACCTTTCGAAGTATCTCATCAGGGAATCACAGAAAGAAGGTAAAACTCTTGTTTTCCTGAAGCCTTGCGACACCTATAGCTTCAATCAGCTTCTTAAGGAAAACCGGATCCTGCGTGACAAGGTTTATGTCCTCGGGGTTCCTTGCGATGGCAAAATCGATTCCGAACGAGTAATTGCCGCCGGTGCTGCGGGTGCGACAAGCATGTCGAGCGACGGTGCAACCGTGAAATCGCAGACGTTGTACGGCGATAAAATCGTCGCGAAGGATGATGTTCTTGCTGAACGTTGCGCTAGCTGTAAGAGCCGGAAGCATGTCGCCTATGACAAGCTTCTCGGTGATGAAGGTGATGTACGCAAATCAAATCGTTTTGAGATGGTTGAAAAACTTGAGTCCATGACAAACGAAGAGCGCTTTGCGTTCTGGCGTGGTGAACTTTCCCGTTGCATTAGATGTAACGCGTGTCGGAATACTTGTCCTGCCTGCACATGCTTGGAGTGTGTATTCGACAATGCCGCATCTCCTGTTTCAACCAAGTCATCTGCTGATTCGTTCGAAGAAAATATGTTCCATATCATCCGCGCCTTCCATGTCGCGGGTCGGTGCACTGACTGCGGAGAATGTTCGCGGGCCTGTCCACAGGCCATTCCGCTCCATCTCTTGAATCGCAAGTTCATCAAGGATATTAACGAGATTTACGGTGAGTTCCAGGCTGGCGCCGACACCGAAACGCTCTCGCCACTTACCGCATATGATCTTAATGACGAGGAGCCTTCGGTTGTGTACCGCAGGGAGGGAGGAAACAACTGATGGTTAAACTTCCTGTAACTAAATTAAATGATTTTTTCGCTGCCGTTGCTGCAGCGAAATCCCTGTACCTTCCGGTTGACAACTCTGCCGGTCAGGCTGACTACCGCAAATGGGAGCCGGGTACATCCATGAGTGAGGCGCTCAACACTGTACGGAGCGCGAAAGACTTCTTTTTCCCTCAGACGGAAAACATCGTCGATTTCAAGATGAATGGGAAAAACATCGAAGTCATTGACAATCGGTCAGAATATGAAGACTTTGTAATGTTCGGGGTCAGGGCTTGCGACGCCGCAAGCTTCGCAATTCTTGACCGTGTGTACCTTGCCGATCCCGTTGACTCCTTTTACAAAACCCGTAGGGATCATGGCATTGTAATTACGCGTGCATGTTCAAAACCTGAGGCAACCTGCTTCTGCTCTCTTTTTGGCATCGACGCGACGACAGCTCCGGGAGGTGACGTTACTTCATGGGTTGTCGGAGACCAAGTCTATTTTGAGGCTGCAACCCCAAGAGGAGAGGCGTTCCTTGATTCTGTGAAGGATCTTCTTCTTCCTGAAAATTCGCGGAGTGCTGTTGAGGCACAACAAAAAGAAACTGCGAAAATAATGGAGCAGCTTCCGTTCGCAAAAATAGATACTCAGAAGTTCAAGGGAGAGAACCTTCTCACCCTTTTCGACTCACCGGAATGGGCAAGCCTTTCAGAGTCATGCCTCGGATGCGGTACCTGCACATATGTGTGCCCCACCTGCCAGTGCTACGACATTCGGGACTACGACACCGGCCACGGAGTCAAGCGATTCCGTTGCTGGGATAGCTGCATGTATTCTGACTTCACCAAAATGGCGCACGGAAACTCGCGGCACACGCAGGTTGAACGGTTCCGTCAGCGTTTCATGCACAAGCTCGTATATTATCCGTCGAATAATGAAGGCATTTTTGGCTGCGTAGGCTGCGGTCGATGCGTCAGCAAATGCCCCGTTTCCCTGAATATAGTGAAGGTCATGAAAACTCTCGGGGAGGATAAGAAATAATGCAACATGAGACACTCATACCGACAACAGCCGTTGTGACGGATATCAGAACTGAGACCGAAGACGTTAAAACGTTTCGTGTCGTTGGTCTTGACGGTAAAAAACTGTTCAATCATATGCCCGGCCAATGCGCGATGCTTTCCGTTCCCGGGGTTAGTGAGGCGATGATTTCAATTACTTCTTCGCCGACCAACGAGGAATTCATGGAATTCAGCGTGAAGAGATGCGGCTGTCTTTCTACGTGGCTCCACGGAATGGAAGTTGGGCAGAACATCACGGTTCGTGGACCCTACGGGAATGCGTTTCCCGTTGAAACGGAACTGAAGGGTAAGGACCTGCTCTTTATTGCCGGCGGCATCGGTCTCGCTCCGCTTCGCTCAGTGATTAACTATGTTCGTGCGAAGAAAGCGAACTACGGTAAAGTGCAGATTGTTTACGGTTCACGCTCCAAGGAAGACCTTGTTGCCTACCGAGAGATTGTAGAAGAGTGGATGAAGGATGATGGCGTTCAGATGAACCTCACTATCGACAATCCTCAGGACGACTGGACCGGTCACGTCGGGTTCGTGCCGAACTATGTTAAAGAACTCTCGCCGGACCTTGGTAAAACCGTACTCATGTGCGGACCTCCGGTCATGATCAAGTTCACTCTTCAAGGCCTTAAGGAACTCGGCTTTAAGGACACGCAGGTGTATACCACGATGGAGCTCCGCATGAAGTGTGGCATTGGAAAATGCGGGAGATGCAATATCGGTGACAAGTATGTCTGCAAGGACGGCCCTGTGTTCCGGTTCGACGAACTTGGCGCATTGCCCGCCGAATTTTAAGTGCTCAGTACTGACAGATAAAGCAATCAGGAGATTACCAATATGGAAAACATGGTTAACGTTTTTTTCATGGGAAAAAAGTATTCCGTTCCCGGGAACCTCACCATCATGACCGCGATGGAATACGCTGGCTACCAGCTCATCCGCGGTTGCGGATGCAGGAACGGCTTTTGTGGCGCATGCGCGACGATTTACCGTATCAAGGGAGTCAGCGAGCTTAAGGTGGCCCTCGCATGCGAAACGCGAGTTGAACACGACATGTACGTCGCGACGCTGCCCTTCTTCCCGCTCGTAAAGCAAGTGTATGATATTGAAAAAATTAAGCCGACTGAACAGATTATGATGCAGCTTTACCCTGAAATCTATAGTTGCATCGGCTGCAACGCGTGTACGAAAAGCTGTACGCGTGACCTTAGCGTCATGCAGTACATTGCTTACGCCCAGCGCGCTGAGTACGAAAAATGCGCAGTGACATCTTTTGACTGCGTGATGTGCGGAGTATGTTCGTCAAGATGCCCGGCAGGAATTTCGCACCCGCAAGTAGGTGTCCTTGCACGCCGTCTGAACGGCAAGTACATCGCGCCTGTTACACAACATCTTGCTGACCGCGTGAAAGAAGTCAGCGATGGAGTCTTCAAGGATCTGATTGAGGAACTTATGGAGAAACCGGTCGCTCAGATGAAGGAACTCTACAACAAGCGCGAGATCGAGAAATAAGGAGAATTGTCCGCCATGTATACACAAGAGATGCTTGAATCCATCAAAAAAGTTGAAGCGGTGCGGAAAGCAAACGCAGCACTTGAACCCCGTCGGATGACCGCCGATGAGAAAGAAACACTGCTCAAGACTTTTCACCCCGACTATAAGCAAAGTGAATTTGATATCCTGAAAATTGGTCCCAACAAGAGTGAGAAGGTGCCTATTGAGCTCGCTGCCCTGCTTCAGGGAAAGAGCCGCATCGATCCCGCGGCGATTGATCTTTCAAAACCCGACTTCGACACCGATGTGCTCATTATCGGAGGCGGCGGCGCTGGTTCTTCCGCTGCGATCGAGGCCAATAATGCCGGCGCTAATGTGTTGCTTGTTACGAAGCTCCGCATAGGTGACGCAAATACCATGATGGCTGAGGGTGGCATTCAGGCTGCCGACAAGCCGAATGACTCCCCGGCGATCCATTATCTTGATGCGTTTGGCGGTGGACATTTCGCCGGTAAGCCTGAACTCGTATCCAAGCTCGTTTGCGAGGCGCCCGAGGCGATTCTGTGGCTCAATGAACTCGGCGTCGAGTTCGACAAGGAAGCGGACGGCACGATGGTAACTACCCACGGTGGTGGTACGTCGCGTAAACGCATGCATGCGGCGAAGGACTACTCCGGTGCTGAAATCATGCGCACGCTTCGCGATGAGGTATTCAACAGAGGGATTCCTGTTGTTGATTTTACCGCTGCGATCGAACTTATCCTTGACGACAAGGGCAACGCTGCAGGCGCTGTTCTGCTCAACATGGAAACGAAAGAGATTCTCATTGCCCGTGCCAAGACCGTCATCATCGCCACTGGTGGTGCGGGCCGTCTTCACTATCAGGGATTCCCCACGTCAAACCACTATGGCGCGACTGCAGACGGGCTTGTTCTGGCGTATCGCGCCGGTGCGAAACTGCTCTATGCTGATACGCTCCAGTATCACCCGACCGGTACCGCTTTTCCCGAGCAGATCTTTGGCGCTCTGGTAACCGAGAAGGTTCGCGGTCTCGGAGCAAAGCTGGTTAACTGCGACGGCGAGGTGTTCATGAATCCCCTCGAAACCCGCGACGTCACTGCAGCTTCCATCATCCGCGAGTGTAAGGACCGGAAAAAGTCAATCAGCACCATGACCGGCGAGGGTGTGTGGCTTGATACGCCGATGATTGAGCTTCTGTTGGGTGAGGGCGCAATCGAGAAGCGTATTCCCGGAATGCTTCACATGTTCGGAAAGCACGGCGTCGATATCCGCAAGGTACCGATCATTGTGTACCCGACGCTCCATTACCAAAACGGCGGCATTGATATCACTTCCGACTGTATGTCCGGCGTGCCTAACCTCTTCGTTGCGGGTGAGGCGGTCGGCGGAGTTCACGGCCGCAATCGCTTGATGGGCAATTCGCTTCTGGATATCATCGTGTTTGGCCGTACTGCTGGAAAAAGCGCAGCTGCAACACTGCCGAACGTAAACGTTGGTAAATTGTCGCTCGCCCATGTAACCAAGTTTACACAGGAACGCAACCAGGCGGGAATCAAGGACAATACCGAATCGCCCAGGCTGCTTCCGTCCTACTCACATAGGAAAGATTAGAAATTAGGGATTGCGAGTGTGACGGATTTTGTAAGTCTTTAGTAAGCAAAAACATATATAAGGTTGTTGAAGATTCTTTGATTGATTGTGGTGGTTATCCGGTCGGAATTCCTCAGAGTGCTGATACTCTCATTTAGAAAGGAACTAGACTTGAAAACTGAAACACAACGGGTCGCAGTCAATGCTGTCCTCGCTTTCGTCGATGTGGTAGCCGGGTGAAAAATCCCGGCTACACTCGGGGTAGCATTGAGAAGCCCGAGAATTCACGTCAGAAAGAATATAAGCCGATCAACCTTGATGAATTTTTGGATGATACCGTTCATGTTGTATCAAGAAAAACAAAGGGGCATGGCTGATAACCATGTCCCTTTGTTTTGTTCCTCCATGTTTTTAATCTCAAATCAATGTGCTCTCTTCGTTGGCTTGTTGAAGGCTCTTCAATGCACGTATTGTAAGCCTCTCCGCCAACTTCTTTCTTGCTGACTTGATATCAGCATTGGTTGGAAACTGGAATTGTCCGAAAAGTAATGAAATCATCAAGCAATGATTAATGCGCGGAAAAAGGAAAATTGAAGAAGTAAGAATAGCGCACTTCAAAAGAAGAAAAACCCGAGGACCATTGACACGAATATGAGGTAGCAAAACCACGCTCTAAAGATACGTGGTGAGTTACTCGAAATGGCGCCGTTAAGGAGGAGCAAATGTATGAGCCAGCTTCAAACGTGTATGAGATAACTTCAAACACAATCAAAAGAGGGAGACCCCGTAACAAACACCCTTTGAAGACGAAACGATACAACCTGGTATTGCCGACTGATCTTTATTTGGGGGTGAAGGGAATTGCTGACGCCGAGCACACGTCTGTTCTTGATACCTTCAGACGAATTATCAAACACGGTCTTTTGATACATAAGATCATGCAGGACCCAACGTCACAATTGATTATCAAGCAAGGGGAAACTGAGCGGGAAATTATTTTGGCGTAGGGTGGGTTTCCTCAAAAGGAGGAAACGAATTAGGAAAAACATAGTCAAGCGCCATGTGAAGAACTGGGGCAGGAAGGAGCCCGATTCCATCGTGGCCTTGGTAGGAGTGCATTCACCACGTAGTTGCTCAGGCAACCCTGATTGTTGCATGTTAATACATGCTTTATGCGCTGTCAAATAAGGAAGCGTGGCCTCGTGAGCATGGTCTAGCTATCTTTGCTGAGGTGGTACTGTGCTTGTTTCTCAATATATTGCTTAAAACACTGGGAAGTGTTGTATAATTCCAATTCCAAATCAAAGCGCTATCTTCGT